>FLSG01003553.1_pt1 | contig 226872 bp, 226 predicted proteins | sample 1550511 | NCBI WGS metagenome assembly FLSG01 (sample SAMEA4031768, study PRJEB14383) | metagenome | biome: human; feature: oral; material: saliva | place: Philippines | collected 2014
TGGCTCTTTGTCAAAGAGGACTGATACAATTTTTGAGATTAGGCAACCGTAGGTTGCTTAATCTCTTTTTTGATTGTAGAAGCATAAAGTCGTGAAGTTAGTAAGGCACGATTACGCAAATTATTATAATTTCTATATCCAAACGATATTCTTTTAATCAGTTTAATTTTATTATTGATACCTTCTATTGGACCATTGGTTATATTAGGGTATATTAGTGTGTTATTAATAAATGATTGATATTTTTTTAAAGTTTTCAAGACTATTTTTAATTTGAGACATACTTTGTTGGCATCTATTTCATCAAGGGTACTCATAAAATCTATTGAATTATTATGTTTTAAACTATATCTTAATTTATTAACCGCTCCATAACTATATTGGAACTTTTCATCGAAACTTAGTAAATACTCAACAACGCCTTTGTGTGTTTGCCAGGACTTGAATAATTTTAATTTACGATAAGAAATCGCATTAAGATCTTCAAATGGGGTTAGAAGTAATTTCCAATAACGTTTGTATTTATTATATAAAGGTTTATTATTAATTCTAAACGTGTTCATCAGACTGACTCTAGACATGTTAAGCGCACGATTAAGTGCTTGAACAATATGAAATCTATCAATAATAATTTGAGCATTAGGAAATACTTCTTTAATCAAGGAAATATATGGTTCATACATATCAATCGTAACGGTTAACACTTTGTTTCTTTCTTTTAGAGGGAAACGGAAAAAATAATTTTTTAGTGAGTATAGCTTTCTATCTCTTACAATATCTATAATTTTATGCGATGTCGCATCACAAAAAATAAAACTCATGGCACTGTCTACTTGTTTAACACTTTTAAATTCATCCATTAGTATATGCTTCGGTAATGAGCCAAACGGCATGTGTTTGATGGATTGTGCAGTATGATTAATAATACGTGAAACTGTTGAATTAGATACACCACAAGACTTCGCTATTGATTTCTGAGAACGTATAGAGGTTGCCTTATCTACAATTGTTAAACGTGAATTATTAGAAATATGGCAATCAACATCAACGATGTTAGTTTGAGCGGTAAAGTAAGAACAACAATGCTTACAATAGAATCTTTGCTTTTTAAGTATTAAAAATGCGTTCATTTCTGATATTTTCGGAATGGTTATCCTAGAACTTTTAAAACCATTTTTTACAATAGTATAGTTTGTATTTAATACACCGCAGTTCACACAACAATCAGGTGTATATGTAACTTTTGCATAATAGTACTTATATCTTTGTTCTTTGTATTCAATTTCTTCCAGCTTATTGTCGAAAATAACATTAGGGTCTTCAATTCCAAGTGTTTTTGATATAAAATAATTCATAGGCGCATAATCTCTCCTTAATTTATTTGGTCAGATATTTAAATTATAGAGATTTTTGCGCTTTTTTTGTACCAAAAAACAGGACTGATTTTTATATCAGTCCTGTTTAGTATAGAGCCGTTAAACTTCTCAATGTTAATTAGAGTCCAACAAGCGTTTCATTTTAACGTATTTATTTTTTATTCTTCAGCATCTGCTAAAGATTTGACATTAATATGATCGTGATCAGCATTCCAAATCGCTTGTCCCTTCACAAAATAAAATGCTTGTGGCGATTCATGCTTCACTTTTGTTTTTTCTTCAATGTAATCTGATAAATCTCTTTCTTGTTGTACAATTAAATAATAGCCATCCATATCTCTTTCATATAAAAATTTGTTGAATTGATCCATCGCGTTTGCTGAAATCGGGCATGTTTCACTATGTTTCAACACAAACACATAATTATTTTCTTTTAAAACTTGCTCAAACTGGTCAATCGAACTCAACTTTATAGCCATTCTATTCACCTCTAAAAATATTTAACACACCATATCGTTTCTAAAAGTGTGAAATTCCAACGATATTCACATATCATTGTTTCCAATTATACACAAATACCTTTTTATTGTTAACGGTTTATTCTAAATCTTATGACTTAACTAGATCATTTATTTTTGATATTTATCTTTTATATCGGCATATTTCTCATTAAACTTCTTATCATATGGCTCCAAATCTTTGCTTTCTTGAGGTAATTTATTGATGTCGATTTTAGCCAATGATTCACCAATTTCAATTGTCTCTTCTCTAGTTTCATAATAATTTTGTAGACTATAGTACATTTCAATCGTATTTTTACGTGCATCGTTGACATAGCCATCTGTAATCTCTGCCTTGTTTAAATCTTTAATTTGTTTATTTATGAGCGGCATAATTTGTGTCTCTATTGTTTTCTTTTCTGCTTTAGCATCCATCATATTGGATTGTTTTTCTGCAGTAAGTTTCAAATCTCTATTATTCTGTTCTAATTTATGTTTAAAATCTTTTACATTTTCACCAGCATTATTAGCTTTTTCCATATTATCTTCTACTTGTGATCTGTTTTTCTCAAAGAGTTTTGTATAATCTAATATATCTTCATTCGCTTTAACTGATTGATTATATAAATCTACAAAGTTTTTAACTTCATTAATTGCGTCTTTTTTCTTTTTAACCGCTTCTAAGTATTCAGCTTTTAATTCTTTAGTTTCTTCTGATTCTGCTGGTAACTTTTTAGCAGCTTTATCATAAGCCTCAAGTTTAGGCATTAACTTGCTATTTAACTTGTTTTGTAATTGATTGAATTCTTTTTTGTTTTTATCCGTCATATCTGTTTTACTTAAATCATCGATATAGCTCAAATCAATTGAATCCATTGTTTTATTGAACGCTTTTTCTTTGTTATTCACATCGCTTAGCATGCTATCAAAATCTTTAAATTCATTTGCACCTTCGCGTCCGCAAGCTACAAGTACTACAGAAACACACACTAATAAAATAAAGCATATTATTTTTTTCATTTCTGCACTCCTTATCATTTTGTATTATACAGAAACTTATTTGACTTGAAAATAATATATGATATATTATTTCAGAATTTACAGTTTAACAATTAAATATTCATATTTAAAGGAGTGTTTTAATTCAATGCATTCTGACGTTCAACCTTTTATCAAAGACGATGTTCAGCAAAATTTTATAAAACAATATGAGGCGCTAAGCCATAAGTTATTTAATCTGTTAGATACGCCAATTCGATTAACGCATCACATAGGTGAGACGAGCCATTTCAATTATCCAACAGAGCCTATTTTAGATATTTTAGCCGGTGTCAATCATTTACATGACATTACTTCTTTAGGTGAAAAACGCTTGATTTATGAAGGGTTTTATAGGCTACATCATCCATATAATAAAAAAGTAATCATGGCTAAATTTAATAATTTAATTGACTTAAAACAAACCGTACGGTTACATATTATTCAAAAACACTCAAATCTTTATGATGATTATTTAAAAACAAATGATTTTCTATAAGCCAACCCATCTTTAGCAACACATTTTGGTGAACAAAAATATTCTTTAGCCAATGATGTATTACAAATACGTATTTATAAAAATCAAAACAAGCGCTTTTTAACCAATTGTTACGGCAGCTAAACAATGAATGACCTAGAAACCAAAAATAATTATTTATAACTTAAATCGTAAGTCAGCTTATTAACTTTCAAAATAAATATTTCAAATTATCCTTTATACTATTTAACAAATATGGTAAATCATTGGTATAATATATAAATGAATTCAACAGGAAAGGATGTTCTATAATTGCATAAAGATGACATCTTAAAAGAATTAGAATCGATTGTCCCAAAAGAAATTATAAAAGTAGATGAACCTCTAAAACGTTATACATACACAGAAACAGGAGGACAAGCTGACTATTATTTATCTCCAACTCAAAATGAACATGTTCAAGCCATAGTTCACTTTGCATACACAAATGATATTCCTATTACTTATTTAGGCAATGGATCAAATATCATTATACGTGAAGGTGGCATCAGAGGTATTGTAATTAGTTTGCTTCAGCTAGATTATATCGATGTATCTGACGATGCGATTATCTCAGGTAGTGGCGCTGCGATTATTGACGTATCCCGTACTGCACGCGATTATGCGCTCACTGGTTTAGAGTTTGCATGTGGTATTCCAGGCTCTATAGGCGGCGCTGTATTTATGAACGCAGGCGCATATGGCGGCGAAGTCAAGGATTGTATTGATTATGCACTATGTGTTAATAACAAAGGTGATTTAATTACACTTACCAATAAGGAACTTGAATTAGATTACCGAAATAGTATCGTTCAGAAAGCGCACTTAGTGGTATTAGAAGCTGCATTTACGTTAGCGCCTGGCGTTAAAAAAGAGATTCAAGCAAAAATGGACGATTTAACGGAAAGAAGAGAATCTAAACAACCTTTAGAATACCCATCTTGTGGCAGTGTCTTCCAACGACCACCAGGTCACTTTGCTGGGAAATTGATACAAGATTCAAATTTACAAGGCTATCGTATAGGTGGCGTTGAAGTATCAAAGAAACATGCTGGCTTTATGGTAAATGTGGGTAAGGGCACAGCAACTGACTATGAAGATTTAATTCACTACGTGCAAAAGACAGTTAAAGAAAAATTTGATGTTGAACTTCACCCTGAAGTAAGAATTATTGGTGAACATCCAACAGATTGATAGGAGCAGGTCAATGATACCCAAAATTTACGGTGCGACTATAGATAATGAAACTCGTTGTACACACTATCACACGCCTTTAGATATTATTGCTATCAAATTCAAGTGCTGTGATAAGTATTATCCATGCTACAAATGTCATAATGAAGATGTATCTCACGCGATAAAAAGATGGTCTGCTGATGAATTTGATACGAAGGCTATTTTATGTGGTGTATGCAAATACTAGATGACAATCAATGAATATATGCTTATTGAAGCGTGCCCAAACTGTGATGCGCATTTCAATAATCGATGTAAATACCATTACAGTACTTATTTTGAAATATAAATAATGACAAAATAAAAAATCTGGAACACAAATGAATGCCCCAGGTGTGCCCATGCTATCGTCAGATACAATTAGTAATTTGTATACAATCAAGCGCTTGGGCTTTTGTATTCTGTTACTCGTTACCTTTTAATAATAGCGCAACAAGACCCAATTTAAAAATTAGGTTTCTGTCTGCGCTTTTTTATTTATTTTAAACTTTAAACATTTGGCTTTAAATGTTGCATAAACGATTTAATTTGCGTCAGATATTCTAGTCAAATATCTATTCTATTTTATCATTAATATATTGTACGAACGCCTCAGCATCGCCCTTTTGTATCGCTTTCATTGGCATAAGACCGATATTAAATGTGAAATGAATTTGGCCATCTTCATATGTAATATTTTCTACTTCATCATATCCAATATTTCTATAATAAAATTCTCCATTCATATCCACATTTAGAATAATTCGCTCATTGGTAGCTATAAATGCCCCTTCAAATTCAGAAGTACCTTGTACTGAGTATTCAATTGTACCTAACACGCTTGGCCCTTTCTTCTCTGTTGGAAACAAATCATTTGGGTTTACATTATCTAAAATCATTGACATCCTACCTTTCTCGTATTTTAATTCATTATACAAGTTTTCACATTATTTTATTATCGAACTGCTCAACTAGAAAGTTAGTAAAGCTATCAAATTTTCCAATAAGTATTTATGCTCTTAATTATTGAGAACGAATAATGAAACATTTAATATAAATGCTTTTTCTGACTTGGTTAACGCATACGCATATTATATGCAACTTAGAAGCTAATTTTGAGCCCATTTTGAATTTTTATGAACATATGCCAGCTATAACTTCATCCTCCCCCTTGTTAATGCGTAAAAAAGCAGCAGTGAAAAATCATATTTATCGATTCTTCACTGCTGCTTTTAAAAAGTCATACTTTAGACAGTCCCCACTTAATGTCTATTTTATTTTTTATCTAATGCTTTTTCTACTTCGTCAATTTGTTTGATTGCTGTAGTCGTTGAACCACTTGCAAAGTACCAAAGTTTTGGATCTAATTCATAAACTTTGTCATTTTTAATTGCATCAACGTTTTGAATAACATCGTTACTTAACGCTTGTTTAGCAGTTGACTTACCACCAATGGCTTGTCCACGGTCCATAGCAAAGATAATATTTGGATTTTTCTCTGAAATATATTCGTTTGTCACGTTTTGCCCATGTATACTATTTTTGATATTGTCATCAGCTGCTGTGAAGCCCATTGTATCAAAAATCATTGCACCAAAACGTTCACCAGATCCGAATGTAGATAGTTCACCTTCATTAACTAATAAGAACATTGCTTTTTCGTCTTTTAAGTCTTTAGTTTTATCTTTGATGCTTGAAATTTTGTCATCTAATTTTTTATTTATAGATTTAACTTTATCTTCTTTTTGATAAATTTTACCTAATTTTTCAGCATTGTCTTTTAATGATTTCACTTCATCTTTATCGTCAGCGCCCATGTATACTACTTTTGCATCAGGAGCTGCTTTTTTAAATTCATCAAGATTTTTTTGATTTGCTGTACGTCCAGATATGAAGATAACTTCTGGTTTAGCTTCTGCAACTTTATCAAAATTAACTTCTTTCAGGCTACCAGTGTTTAAGTATTTTTCGTCTTTAAAATCACTTAAGAAATCAGGTAGTGATTTATTTCCTTCACCTTTAGGAACTGCTTTAACTTTATCTTCGACACCCAATTCTTTTAATGTATCTAATGTACCATAGTCAAATACAACTGCATTTTTAGGGTTTGTAGGTACTTCAACTGTTTCTTTAACTTCTTTAGCGTCACTACCGTCACGCTTTTCCCCACTCGCTTGATATTTATTTTCAATTTTTACAGTTTTATTTGAATCTTCATTATCTGATTTAGTATCTGATGATTTTTTATCATCTGATCCACCATTACTACATGCTACTAATAAAAACATTAATCCTACTACTAACAATAAAGCAAATTTTTTCATGTGCTTACTCCTCCTGTAATCCTAATGGTTTGTCCCTTTTATACACCTAAAAAGTTAAACAACGTTACATGTGCATCACTCCTTTCAATGAATATATCTATTTGTACATCATACAGATTCTACTAACGATAATTCTTGGTCTGTTGTTAATTCATCGAAATAAATACAAATACGTTGGCCTCGAATTTGTTCGATTTGGACTTCCATTTCATATAATTCTCTCAATGTGTCGCATTGAATCACATCATCCTTAGTACTCGCTTTAATGACTTCGCCATCTTTGAGCGCAATGATATCGTCTGAATAACATGAGGCAAAGTTAATGTCATGTATTACTACAACAATAGTTTTATTCAGTGACTTCGCAAGTTGACGTAGCGTCTGCATAATTTGAACTGAATGTTTCATATCTAAATTGTTTAGCGGTTCGTCTAACAATATATAATCAGTATCTTGGGCTATGGTCATCGCAACATATGCACGTTGGCGTTGGCCTCCAGAAAGTGTTTTTAAATAGCGATGTCTGATTTCTTTAAGCTGTAACAATTCTAACGCGTATTCAACTTGTTCTTTATCCTCTTGTTTTAAATGTCCTTTTGAGTATGGAAAACGCCCAAAATTAACTAATTGTTCGACCGTAATATTCAATTCTGTATGGTTAGATTGTTTTAAAATAGATAGTTTTTTAGCTAATTCATTACTTTTATAATCTGAAATAGATTTATTCTCTATTTCTATACCACCATCTTCAAAATCTATAAGTCGCGTAATAGCTGAGAGCAGTGTACTCTTACCAGCCCCATTAGGCCCAATTATAGAGGTCAATCGACCTTTATTTATATCAACATTTATCTCTTTTAAAATCGCTTTATCTTGAATCGTTTTATTAAGACCTTGTACACTAATCAATTTGCATGTCTCCTTTTTATCAATAAATAGATAAAGTAAGAACCACCTACTAAATCAATAATAATACTTACTTGCGTTGTTGCTTCGAATAAATTTTCTACGACACCTTGTGCAATAAATAAACTTAACCAACTAATACAAATTGTTGCAGGCAGTATATATTTATGTTCATACGTTTTCATCAATTCATGTGCTAAGTTTACTGTTAATAAACCTAAAAATGTAATTGGCCCTACAAGCGCAGTAGAAATTGATACTAATATTGCCACAAGAATGAGCAATAGCCGTGTTAACCGCTTATAAGAAATGCCCAAATTAATAGCCTGGTCTTTACCTAATAAAAGCACATCTAGGTAAGGTATGGCTATCACTGTAATGAACACCAATATAATTAATATGATGCCGCATAATGTTACTAATTTACTATTAGAAGCATCAAAGTTTGCAAACATAGCACTTTGGACTGCTAGAAAATCTTCTGGGTTAATGATAAGCTCTAAAAATCCAGTAATGCTTCTAAAGAAAGTACCTAGAATGACACCGACTAGCAAAATAAAATAAACTGATACGTTTCCTATTCTAAAAATGCCTTGGAATAATAATAATGAAAAAGCAACCATAACAATTAATGTAATCGCAAAGCTCAAATACAAGTTAGTTACTAAAGCTGATTGAACACCAAATACAAAAACAATTAGAACTTTAACAAACATATATACTGCATCCAGCCCCATAATTGAAGGCGTTAACAGTCGGTTATTGGTAATTGCTTGAAAGATAACTACTGATGCAGCTATTGCCCCTCCAACTAACACCATAAGAATAAGTTTTCTTAATCGACTAGAAAATTGATATTGGAAAATATCAAAATCAATACCTATAACAAGATAGAGTCCAGCTGCTAACAGCGTTATTGCTATTAAAATAAATAATTTTGTCTTAGCGCTAATTTGCATAATCATGTCGTCCTTTCATCAGCAAAATCAAGAAAATAATAGTGCCAAATACACCTATCGTTAATCCGATGTTAATTTCGTACGGATATACTATAATTCTGCCGATTATATCTGAAAACATAACAAAAACAGCGCCTAACATGGCCGTATGAGGCAATGCGTTTTTCAAGTGGTCTCCTCTAAAAATTGACACAATATTCGGAACTATTAATCCTAAGAAAGGTAAAGTTCCAACAGTAACAACTACTAACGCAGTAATCGTTGCTGTGATAAATAAACCAATATTAATTATTTTTTCATAATTAACCCCTAAATTATTGCTAAAATCTTTCCCCATGCCAGCAATTGTAAAATGATTGGCAAATATGTATGTAAGAATTAGTAATGGGATGCTTAAGTATAATATTTCATATCTTCCACTGGTGATGATTGCAAAATTGCCATTTAACCAGTTTCCAATACTTTGAACTGTATTGGTTTTTAACGCTGTAAATGTTGAAAAACTAGACACAATACCACCGAGCATAATACCTAATAACGGAATAAAAATAACATCTGTAAAACGTATATATTGAACTAATTTCACAAATATAAATGTTCCACCAATACTTAAGATCACAGCGAATATTAATTTAATGATAATATTTTCTTGTGGAAAAAAAATCATTGATATCAATATGCCTAACTTAGCCCATTCGGTCGTTCCTGCAGTCGTAGGACTTACAAATTTATTTTGCATCATCTGTTGCATAATGAGACCCGAAAGTGCCAAAGTGCTTCCTGAAATTAATATACTAACTGTTCTAGGTATTCTACTAGATACAATGATATTAATTTGCTCTTGGGATAAATGAAAAATATCAGTAATCGACACCTTACTTACACCGATAAATAAAGAAAGGATAGTTAAGATGAATAAAATAATAGATAAGACCACACCATTTAATAAAAATTTCATAGTGAGTATATAATCCTTTCATAAACTTTTATATTTCATTGGCGATGATAATCATTATCAACGTTTATAATTAAATTTTATCATCTTTATATGTAAATTCAATAGCTACTACTGAATTTGTACAAATAATTAGCTTAATAAATGAATAATCTGCAATAAAAACCCATCCAATCTATTAATAGCCAATAGAAAGGATGGGTTTTTTAATTATTATAATTATATTTATGTGACTTTCACTTAATCTTCAAATATGAAATCTTCGTCTTGTAGTGCTTCAACATTTAGCGCTAAAGTATATCCATCGCCTTTAACAGAGAAGAAATCATGGTTTTTTGTGGATGTATCTAAAGCATTTTCGATAATTGGGTTAAATTCTTTTTCTTCAAAATACGGATCAAATCCAAGGTTAGATAGTGCTTTATTACCATTATATCTCACATAATTCAGCACATCTTCAGTTAAACCAATATCATCATATAACGACTGAGTATAAGAAACTTCGTTTTTATATAATTCATCTAGTAGTTTGTACATTTCTTGATCAGCTTGTTGTTTTTCACTTTCAGATAATTCATTACGTAAACTTTGTGCATCCATACCAGTAAACACACCATGAATAGATTCATCTAATAAAATTTTACGAATGATTTCTCCTGACGTCGTCATTTTTCCTTGTCCAGCTAAATATAATGGATAATAGAAACCAGAATAGAATAAAAATGTTTCTAGAAAAACACTTGATACACGAGCGATGTATTGATCATAAATTGAGGCTTCTTTGCCCCAAAGTTTATGATAGTTATTTACAATTTTATCTGATTTAAATTTCAAGTGTGGTTCTTCTAACACCCATTTATCTAATAAATAATTAGTTTCGCTAGATGGTAATAATGTGGTAAAAATATGAGAATAACTTTTAGCATGAATTTGTTCCATCATTGCCATAAAAGAATACACAGCCTTTTTACGTAAATCTGTTGTATGTAACATGATTAAAGGCATACCATCATCTGCTTGATGTGTGTCTAAACCAGTTAAACCAGCTAATGCTTTTTTGAATGCATTTTTTTCTTCATCAGATAATGTCTTCCAACTTGCAATATCCTTTGATACTTTAAACTCAGTTTCTACCCACATTTGTGAAATATTTTGTCGCCAAAACATATTTGTCATATCTTCTTGAGTATTCCAATTGACTGCTTTCATTTAGATAATTCCCCTATCTAGTAAATATTTAATTAATAAGTGACTTACAGAAAACGGGGCAGAAATCTAAATTTAAATCTAGATTTCCTCCCCTTTGCAAAAAGAATAAATTTCGAAAAACTCGATATATATTACTTTGAAATTCATTCTCTTAATACACTTTAACTTTACCTACTTAAAGCATATGCTATTTCCATTCTTATCAACGCTCGTTATCATTAATACAAAAGTTACATTTTATATTGAACAGCTCGTACATTCTTCAACACTTAATAATTTATTTCTAGTGTAATATAAAGATTTCAATCCTTTATGATGCGCATAAACGTATAATCTAGATAATTCACGTGTAGATATTTCTGAATTAACATAAAGAATTGTAGAAATGCCTTGATCCACATGTGTTTGAATCGTTGCAATTAAATCAATTAGCTTCATTTGATCAGTGTTAAATGCTGATTTATAGTACCACATTGTTTCTGGTGATAGGAATGGCATCGGATAAAATGTTTCCGCATTGCCATAAGTACGACGTTCAATTTGGTCTACAATAGGCATAACAGAGCTTGTAGCATTTTGCACATATGAAATACTTTGAGTCGGTGCAATCGCTAAACGATAAGCATGGAATAAACCGTGAGTTTCAACTTCTTTTTGCAATGCTTTCCAATCTTCAGGCGTTGGGATTTCTAAACCATCAAATAATTTACGTACTTTTTCGTATTTCGGTTCAAATGATTGCGAAGTATAAAATTCGAAATATTTTCCATTTGCATAATCTGACTTATCAAAGTCTTTAAACGTTTCCTGTCTTTCTTTTGCTATTTGCATTGATCTTTCAAGTGAATAGTAATTCATCATCATAAAGAATATATTAGCAAAATCTTTAGCTTCTTCCGACTCATAGCCAATTTTGTTTTTAGCAAGATAGCCATGTAAGTTCATAACACCTAAGCCGACTGAATGAAGCTCACTATTGGCTTTTCTAACGCCCGGCGCATTTTGTATATCAGCTTCGTCACTCACTACAGTCAACGCGTCCATGCCTGTATGCACTGAGTCTTTAAACTTCCCTGATTCCATAACGTTAACAATATTTAAAGAACCTAAGTTACATGAAATATCACGTTTAATTTCATCTTCCATACCATAGTCATTAATGATAGAAGTTTCTTGTAATTGGAAAATTTCAGTACATAAGTTGCTCATTTTAATTTGACCAATATTAGAGTTTGGGTGCACTTTATTAGCATTGTCTTTAAACATTAAATATGGATACCCAGATTGTAGTTGTGTTTGAGCAATCATATTTAACATTTCACGAGCATCTTTTTTCTTTTTATCAACATTTGGATTAGCAACTAAATCATCATAATATTCATCTAAATTAATATCATCTAGTGTAACACCGTACTCATTGTAAACTGTATGCGGCGCGAACATATGAAAATCTTTACCTTCTTTAGCTAAGTCAAAGAATTTTGAAGGTACGATTAATCCAGTAGAAATCGTTGATAAACGTAAGTCTTCATCTGCGTTCACTTTTTTAGTATCTAAAAATTCTTCAACATCGTAGTGGAAGATATTTAAATATACAGCACCCGCACCGGGACGTTGGCCTAATTGATCTGCATAACTAAAGCCGCCTTCAAGAGATTTTGCAACTGGTAAGACACCTTTGGCTACGCCTTTAATGCCTTTAATCGCTTCACCTCTTGCACGTAATTTAGATAAGTTAATCGCAACGCCGCCACCAATTTTACTCAATTGTTTAGCTGTGGAATCGATAAAGTTAATTGAATTTAAACTATCATCTACTTCCAATAAGAAACATGATACGAGTTCACCACGACGCGCACGACCAGCATTTAAAAATGTAGGTGTTGCTGGTTGATAACGTTGTTCAATCATAGCTGAAATAAGTTGTCTAGCTGTAGGTTTATGTCCATTTGCTAAATAAAGCGCGACAATGACAACATGTTGCTTGTAATCTTCTAAGAATTGAGATTTGTCATTTGTTTTTAATGCATAATCTTTAAAGAATTTACTAGCTGACATATAGCTTGCAAAACGAAACGGGATACTTTTAGCATAATCTGTAATTTCCACCAAATCTGCTTCAGCGTATTTTTCGAAAACATCAAAATAAAAGTCATTATCTACAAGATAACGAAGGCGTTCAATTTCACTATCAAAATAAATTGTTTTATCTTGAATTTCTTCTAAATAAACTGCTAACGCTTCTTGATCTTTTTCTAAATTAAAGAAACCATTCTCTTTACGCTTTGTAACCTCATTATTTAATTCAATATGATTGTATTTCTTCTCGTCCATAATCTTCATTGAAATTACCCACCTTCTCTTTAAATTCATTTACATCATTTGCTGTACCTTGTACTTCAAACTTCAATAGCAATGGAACTTGATAGCGTTCCGAAATAGATCGTCCAGCTTTCGCGAAATTTTGTCCCCAGTTACGATTTCCGCTTGCTGCAACAGCTTTTAATAAATCTTCATTTACATCTAAAAATGATTGAACTGGTTGGGGCACTTCACCAAATCCTATTGTTCCAGTGACCAAAACGAATGGCTCCTCTATTCTCTCAGAACAATTATTCTGCGTGAGTTCCATAACGTCAGTTAGTTCAGTTCGTTTAATAAATCTACGCACGTTGCCGGAAAATGAAAAATATACCACTTTCATTGGATCACCTTCTTTCTAAATAGACATATGTAAAATGGAAAATCGAAAGGCTTTCGAGGTATAATATTAATATGTTTTAAATGATTGAAGTAACCACTATATATAGTAACTTTTAATTCTATTAAGTAGGTATGTAAAAACTCAACATTTAAGTATTAATGCCTTATTTGTCATTATTAAAAGCCTAAAACTGTGTGATTTTACTTTAAATTTGATTTATTATAAATAAATTGACTGTCTATTGAAACACAATATATAGTGTTTCGTCTCTAACAGTAATACTATATTATGTGTTTCATTATACATAACTCATCGACTGATTAAAAGCCTTTAATTTATGACAAAATGATGAAAAGAGAATGAAAATGGCACCAATTCAACCTTAAAATCATTTTTTCATTGTTCAAAAAATTTTTTATCATTTTTAGAGTCACAATGCTTGCTTTTTTCAATTCTTCTGTAGCCCTTGATGTACGCACGTTGATCCATTCAATGTGGTATATTGCGTTTTATATATTTTATTTTTTAATTGATGATACTTTTAAATAGCTTCGAGCTTTTTTCTCATTTCAACCTCAACAAAAAAGAACGTTTGTTCGTATTAGTAGCGTATTATATTTTTTCTCTCGTTTCAAGCATATATACATAATCTAATTAACTATGCTAATATAGATACGTTAAATTATTAAAATTGAGGCGATATATGTGAATCCAAAAATGAAAGGTATTATTGCTATTCTAATTTCTGCAATTGGCTTTAGCTTTATGTCTGTTTTTTTTAGATTAGCTGGAGATCTCCCTGTCTTTCAGAAGTCATTGGCTAGAAATTTAGTTGCAATGTTTATACCTTTATATTTTATTTTTAAATACAAACAACCGCTTTTTGGTAAATTAAGTAGCCAACCATTATTAATTTCTCGTTCTGCACTAGGATTAATTGGCGTACTATTAAATATATATGCAATTGACCATATGATTTTAAGTGATGCAGATACTTTAATGAAATTAAATCCTTTTTGGACTATTCTACTTAGTTTAATTTTCTTAAATGAAAAAGTTCGAAACTATCAATTTATTGCAATGATTGTAGCCATTTTTGGTATGTTATTCGTTGTAAAACCAGAATTTTCTTCATCAATGATACCAGCTATTGGTGGGTTATTCTCAGGTATTTTTGCTGCAAGTGCTTATACGTGTGTTCGCGCATTAAGTAGTAGAGAAGCACCTTATACAATTGTATTTTACTTTTCATTCTTTTCTATTATAGTGCTCATTCCATTTACAATGTTCACATTCGAACCAATGTCTACTATGCAAGTCATTTATTTGATAGGCGCTGGACTAGCAGCGGCAGCTGGCCAAATTGGTATTACCTTAGCATATAGTTTCGCGCCAGCTAAAGATATTTCAATATTTACGTATGCGTCTATTATCTTCACAGCATTATTTGGCTTTATTTTATTCGGAGAATCTCCAGATTTCTATGCCATTCTAGGTTACGCTATTATCATAGGTGCAAGTTATTACATGTTTGAAAAAGCAAGACGTCAACCATTAACAATTCAAAAAAAAGAACAAAAATCTAAATATTAAAGGAGCGCGTATTATGTCTGAAGGACACAATCAAGAAGATTTAACTGATATTACTTTACTAGGAAACCAAAACAATAAATATGATTTCGATTATCGCCCAGATGTTTTAGAGTCTTTCGATAACAAGCATCAAGGCCGTGATTATTTTGTTAAATTTAATTGCCCTGAATTTACATCTTTATGCCCTATTACAGGCCAACCCGATTTTGCTACAATTTATATTTCTTATATACCAAACGTTAAAATGGTAGAATCTAAATCTTTAAAATTATATTTATTTAGCTTCAGAAATCATGGTGACTTTCATGAAGATTGTATGAATATTATTATGAATGACCTTATCGAGTTAATGGATCCGCATTATATTGAAGTTTGGGGTAAATTCACCCCTCGCGGTGGCATCTCTATTGATCCTTATACAAACTATGGTCGTCCTGACTCTAAATACGAAAAAATGGCTGAACATCGTTTGATGAATCACGATCTTTACCCAGAGAAAATAGATAACCGTTAAAATAATATAAAGAAGTAAACAAAATTGAACTCATATTTTAAAATTAGTTTCGAGAGATTATCGCGGCAGAGGTGGCTAAAAACAGAAAGTTAAGTTATGCCCTTACACACGCTTAGGCTCATGCATACACTACTAGCTCAGAAATCAGGAATCCAAGAACCAAGACTCTTGAGTAAAAAATAGTTTTTAGAAAAGATAGTTTACATTTTAATTTTAGTCATCTACTGACTATACAATATTTATGGCCGAGACATTATGATTTACGTCTCGGCTTATTTTTTTTCATCTCAGTTCATTTAACTATCAAATTCCTTGAATATATTTTAATTTATTTCATATTATACTTGTTATTTGAATAAATACAGTATAGAATGTATCCAATCGTTAAAGGGGAGGGAAATTATGAAGAAAACTAATTATACGCACGAAGAAATTATGAAAGATATTCCAAATAAAGGTTTCTTCGGGCATCCAAAAGGGCTAAGCACTTTATTCTTCACTGAATTTTGGGAGAGATTCAGTTACTATGGTATGAAGGCCATTTTAATTTACTACTTATATTACACAGTAGCAGATGGCGGTTTTGCGTTACCACAAAGCGTTGCCATGCAAATTGTTGCAATATACGGTACGTTAATTTATATGTCAGGCATTATCGGGGGTTGGATTGCAGACCGAATTACTGGTACCCAAAATGCGGTCTTCTACGGTGGATTCCTCATCATGATTGGCCATATTTTACTGTCATTACCGAATAATTTAACAGTTGTACTTATCGCTTTAGGCGTAATTATTGCCGGCACCGGATTACTAAAACCAAATATTTCAACAACTGTCGGAGAATTGTATGAACGAAATGATGTTAGAAGAGACGCAGCGTTCACTTTATTTTATATGGGGATCAACTTTGGTAGTCTATTTGCGCCATTAATCACAGGCTATTTACAAACTAGAATCAGTTTCCATGCTGGTTTTTTAGCAGCAGCCATTGGTATGTTCTGTGGGTTAGTAGTTTACGCATTAAAACGTAAAAAATATCTAGGTCTTGCAGGTCGTAATGTACCAAAACCGTTAACTAAACCAGAAATCAAAAAATTCACCCTAATTACTACTGTGGTCATCGTATTGTTTTTAATCTATTTATTTATACTACATTTAAACGACGCACTGACATTAGGTAACTTTAGCTTCTTAATCACAATTTTAGGGATTGTGTTACCGATATACATATTTATCAATATGATTGTGAGTAAAGATGTTACGAAAGATGAACGTTCTCGTGTATACAGCTATGTACCATTATATATTACATCTGTTGCATTTTGGATGATTCAAGAACAAGGAGCGACGATACTTGCAACATTTGCTGATAAAAAAACACAATTAGAAATGTCAGTGTTAACCAATGGATTAATTGATTTTTCAATACCAGCTTCATGGGCGCAATCATTAAACCCAATTTTTATTGTGCTATTAGCACCAGTGTTTGCAACATTATGGATGAAGTTAGGTAAACGTAACCCACCTACAGTTCATAAATTTGCTTACGGTGCTATTATCGCTGGTTTTTCATATTTAATCATGATAATCCCGTTGGCAACGGGTAACGAGTTAGTCAATCCATTATGGCTCGTATTAAGTTTCTTATTAATTACCATCGGCGAATTATGCATATCACCTGTCGGTTTATCAACTACTACGAAACTTGCACCACTCACTTTTACTGCACGTATGATGAGCTTATGGATGTTAAGTAATGCCACAGCTCAAGGTCTTAACGCTCAACTTGTTGTTGTATACACAAAAATAAATCAAAGTGATTACTTTATGTACTCAGGTTTAGTTGCCGTAGTCATTGGTGTTATTCTGTTGTTCATTTCTCCAATAGTAAAACGCGCAATGAAAGGTGTTTACTAATTATTGGTATATAAAGTGTGGCGTCAAATTGAATATAGCGTTATATCATAAATTTCAATTCAAGCTTCAATAATAGGCAAAGCAAAAAAATCATTTTTGCTTTGCCTATTTTTTTGTAACTATACTATTTAATAACTTTAATTTATATGAATATAAATTTATTATTATATTCCCTACATAAATAACTGAATATTTTGAATATTGTTGTTTTGAGAATATTATTGCAATTTAATTTGATTAAGCGTAAAATCATTTTTATACATTCTTATTGGGAGCAAGAAAGGACGGGGAATGTTGCTTATGCAAAATCAAGATAAAGCCCATGAACAAGCTGTTCAATCTATTCCACAGAAAGGATTTTTTGGACACCCTAAAGGGCTAGGCGTTTTATTCTTTGTTGAATTTTGGGAGAGGTTCAGCTACTACGGTATGCGTGCCCTACTTATTTTCTATATGTATTTCGCTATTAAAGATGGCGGATTAGGTATGGACAAAGGCACTGCTCAGTCTATTATGGCTGTATATGGTGCGTTAATTTATATGACATCTGTGCTTGGCGGATGGATTTCCGATAGGATTACTGGTACACGTGCTGCAACGTTTTATGGTGGTGTGCTCATTATTATCGGTCATATTTTCTTAAGCTTACCTTTAGATATTGCTGGATTATTTATTTCTATGTTCTTCATTATCGTAGGTTCTGGTTTAATGAAACCAAGTATTTCCAATATTGTTGGCAGATTGTATCCAGATAGAGATACACGTATCGATGCTGGATTTGTTATATTCTATATGTCAGTGAACTTAGGTGCATTAATTTCACCAATTATCTTAGATCAATTCGTGCAAACCGGTAATTTCCATGGTGGTTTCTTAATCGCTGCAATTGGTATGGCACTTGGACTTGTTTGGTATATGTTTTTTAACAAAAAAAATATTGGGCCAATCGGTACTAAACCATCAAATCCATTAAGCAAAAGTGAGAAAAAGAAATATGGACTTTTATTTGCCGCTATCATCGTTATTATAGCAGTGGTGGTATTAATTACTGGATTAACAGGTACACTGTCATTTAGCTTAGTCAGTACAACTGTACTTATACTAGGTGTAGCGTTACCTATCATTTATTTCACAATTATGATTCGAAGCAAAGAAGTAACTGATGACGAGCGTTCAAGAGTTATTGCGTTTATACCTTTATTTATTCTTGGTGTTGTATTCTGGTCAATTCAAGAACAAGGCGCTAACGTACTTAACTTATTTGCTTTTGAAAGCAGTGATATGAAATTAAATATATTTAAATGGACAGCAGACTTTGGTCCTGCACTTTTCCAATCCATTAACCCATTATTTATCGTGTTGCTCGCGCCAGTTGTTTCACTCATATGGGCTAAAATGGCTCGACGCCAACCAAGTCTTGCAACAAAATTTGTTTTAGGTGCACTGTTAGCCGGCGCTTCTTACATAATGATTGGCTCTATCGGTCATGCTTCAGGCGGCGCATCGATCAGCGTTAACTGGGTTATTTTATCTTATATCATTTGTGTCATTGGTGAGCTATGTTTATCACCAACTGGTAACAGTGCAGCAGTAAAACTTGCACCAAAAGCTTTCAACACACAAATGATGAGCTTATGGTTATTAACTAATGCTTGTGCTCAAGCAATTAACGGAACTTTAGTTAAATTAATTGATCCCCTTGGTTACAAAAACTATTTCTTACTCTTAGGTTGCATCGCAATCGTAGTCAGCTTAATTATTTTAGCTTTTGTACCAAAAATTGTAAAAGGCATGCGTGGCATTAAATAATAAGTTCGAGGGAGCGGTACAAAAATCACTTTTTCCTAAAATGATTTTTGACCTGCTCCTTCTTTTTATATTTACATCTAGTAAATTTGGGGTAAAGTTTAGGAGAAAGCAAAATTCAAAGGAATATGGTGAAGTAATAAATTCAAACACGGTGTCTTATTTTACCATGAACAAAGCGGTATTAAAGATATTTATAGTGGATTAGGAGATGTTGCAACGTCGTTAACTACATTTTGCAAACATCTTTCTATACAATTAAGTGAAAATGAAGGAGATATTATTCAATATTGTCAAAAGATTAAAAACCAAAGTTACAGTGATGATGTTGATATTATCTTTATTCTAGGTGGAGACGGAACAATAAATGAATTAGTAAACGGCATCATGCAACATGAATTGGATGTCCCTATCGGTATTATCCCTGGTGGTACATTTAATGACTTTGTTAAAACGTTAAACATAAGCCCACGTCATAAAACCGCTAGCCAACAACTTATCCAATCAGAGTTGCAATCCTACGATGTTATGAAAATTAATGACCAATACGCATTAAACTTTGCGGGATTGGGACTCATTGTGCAAAATGCTGAAAATGTTCAAAACGGTAACAAAGATCTCTTTGGTAAATTGAGTTATGTAAGTTCTACTGTTAAAACATTGCTTAACCCAGAACACTTTAACTACAAATTGACAGTAGATGATACAGTCATTGATGGTAATACAGCGATGCTTGTCGTTGCAAATGGCTTATTCATAGGTGGCAGTCGCATACCTTTAACAGACCTTTCTCCTAGTGATGGGTATTTAAATTTATTTATTTTTGAAGAACATAGTTCAAGCGTCCTAAGTGATATATTTAAACAAAGAGACAGCATGAATTGGAATCATATGACAGACGGTATTCAACATCTCTTATCTAAAAAGATATCCATAGAAACTGAACCTCAAATAAAAGTCGATATCGATGGAGAAATTGCATTGAAAACGCCCATTAATATTGAAATAATACCTAACGCAATTAAAATTTTAACCTTGCCTGCTAATAAAAAAGAACAATATGATGATTAAACTTATTATCACATTAACAAGAGCGATAAAAACATCTACATTACAGATTGTTTCATCGCTCTTTGTTTGATTTAGATAATAAATATCTTATAAAAAGTTAAATTTCTGTTTAACTGATATCTATTTGACTGGTTATAAAAAACTTCTATTTCTAGATAATGATATATAACTACTTTTTATCTTGTCTATCTTAAATGTTATATTCACTATCGCCTAAGAAATATTGCTCCACATCATACCAATTATTCACCCGTGTAAACCTGTCATCATTCACGTTATGTGAAGCTGTGTACATGATTGATTTACCAGTAAATATCGCGAGTTGGCGCGGATTGTCATCGATTAAATAATCTGCATTAACGATATCTTTGCGACCGCAAAATACAAAATGCTGTGGGTCTAAAAATGGAAAATATTCTCTTAACCATGCATACTTGTCATGAAATGAAGTCGGGACATCCATCGCAGCAGTAGCAATAAATACATCGTAATGTTCAGTAAGTTTTTTAACTACTTTTTGCGAATGTGCCATTACTTTTAATTTTTTGAAAAAACCTGGCTCGCGTAAAATTTCATGTAATAAGCCATCATGTTCTGGCATTGCGTGTCTTAATTTCTTGCCATCTAACATGTCATACGTAATTCCCAAATCTGTACGTTTATTTACATCTTCAATAAGTGCGCCTACTGTATCAGCAAGCACTTCATCCATATCAATAGCAATTGATTTTCTTGTCATCTAATACTCTACTCCCTTTTAAAATCTCATTCCTCAATCATTCTAATGTGCTAATCTTGTATCCTATCACATTATTGCGCTATGAATCACTAACAGTATAGCAAAAAACGCTCAACTAAACCAAATTTATATATAGCTTTCTCATATAATCTTACAGCAATTATATATCTATACTATGGCGTTAATATATTTGAGTTTGTTAAGCGTTTTATTTTTATATTTAAAGTTTTATAGATTAAAGTTATTTAAAACTTCAATCATTTTATCGTTTTGTTCTGGGAATCCTATTGTAATTCTAACACCGTTAGGAAATTCTCTTGTAATACATCCTACTTTTAATAATGCTTCATATAATTCGTGTGGCTTAGATGTATGCACAAAAATGAAATTCGTTTGACTTGGGTTTAATCGATCACTTTTCACTAAATTAAAAAATTTAGTTCTTTCTCGTGCATTTTTTTCACGAATAGAAGTTAAATAATCTTGGTCTGCCAATGCTGCTAGTGCAGCATGTTCTGATAGACGCCCTACGTTAAATGGTGGACGAATGATATTCCATTTCTCAATAGCTTCTTGGGCAGCAACAACATAACCGATACGCATACCTGCTAAGCCATATGCTTTAGAGAAAGTTCTAAGTAAGAAGGCATTCGAGAATGCTTCTTGTAATGCTAATGAATTAGGAAAATCTTCAGCCGTTACGAATTCGACATAAGCCTCATCAATAATTACTGGAATATGACTTGGCACACGTTCTAAGAAACTTTTTAATTCATTATGTGTAAAATATGTACCAGTAGGGTTGTTCGGATTACATAGCCATACTAATTTGGTATTATCGTCAACTTCGGATAAGATACCTTCTAAATCAAATCCGCCTTCTTTTAAAGGTACTTGCACAACGTCTGCCGATTCTACAATTGCATTATGATAATATTGGCCAAAAGTCATCTCACTTGTGACGATTTTATCCCCTGCTGTTAGCACAGCACGCGAAATCATCAATATAACTTCATCTAGCCCTGCGCCAAATAAAATACGTGCAGGATCAACGTTTAAATGCTTACTTATTGCTTCTTTAATTAACGGAGAACCCGTTTCAGGGTAAAATTGCAATTCATCTAAATGATTTTTAATTGCTTCTTTTACTTTTGGAGATGGTCCATACAAGTTTTCGTTAGAGGCTAATTTATACAACTCACCTTCAATCCCGTATTGTTCTTTTAATGCTCTAGGTGATAAGCCTGGTTGGTATGCTGATAATTGTTCAATTTGTTTTTTCATTGTTAGTTCGGGCCTCCTTAAATTTACAGAAATTTCAAAACTTAGTAACTATTATAAACCTTATGCCTATTGAAAATCAATGCGCCTTTATTTATAAAACCAGAGTTGTACACCAAAAATAAATACAAGTTCAAATGAACCCGCTTATTTTCTAGCTAATAAAGGTTTCATTGAACTTGTATATATCTATGAGTTAATCCACTAAATCATGTTTTTCTAGATAATTTTTCGCTATCTGATATGGGTCTTGTTTTTTTACTGTAACTTCATAATTCATTTGTTGCATATCTTCATCAGAAATTTTATCTTCCAGTTTATTCAGTGGTGCTTTTATTTCAGGATGAGATTCTAAATACGACGTTTTAAACATTGGAGCACCTTGATATGGAGGGAATACCTTTTTATCATCCTCTAGTATAACCATATCATATTGCTTTAACTCAGCATCAGTTGAATATGCGTCTATTAAATTAATATCGCCGCTTTCAACTGCTTGATATCTTAATTTTGGTTCCATTGTCTTCGCTTTACCAACATTTAAATCATATGCTTTTTTAACTGCTGGATAGCCATCACTACGGTCGTTAAACTCTAACGTAAAACCAGGTTTAATCTGATCGCTCACTTTATTCAAATCACCTATTGTTTTGAGGTCATGTTTTTCTGCAAAATCTTTTTTTACCGCCAATGAATAAGTATTATTGTATTTCATTGGCTTCAACATTGTTATATCATATTTATCTTCTAAACTCGATTTAGCTTGATTATATACTTTATCTTCTTGCTTAGATTTTAAATCTTCTTTCGTTAATTCTCCAAGCACAGTTCCTGTAAATTCTAGATAACCATCGATATCATCAGATTTCAATGCGTTGAAAAGGAATGTGGTTTTCCCCATACCATCTTTAACTTCAACTGTGTTATCTGTTTCATCTTCAATTAAAATCTTATACATATTTGTAATTACGGATGGTTCTGAACCAAGTTTACCCGCTAATGTAATCTTATCACCTTTTTGTGCAAGCATTGGTCCAACAATAACTAATAGCAATATGACGACCATTGAACCGAGAGAAATAAGTAATTTTTTGTAAGAAATTTTTTGCATATAACGCAGAACTAAATCAAATAGGATCGCTAATAAAGCGGCAGGAATAGCACCAATGATTATAAGTGATGTATCATTTCTATCAATACCTAAAAGAATTAAATCACCTAAACCCCCAGCACCTATTAAAGCTGCCAACGTAGCAGTTCCTATTATAAGCACCATAGCCGTTCTAATACCTGCCATAATTACTGGGGTCGCTAATGGTAATTCTACTTTCGTTAGTCTTCGCCCTGGTTTCATACCGATACCTTTTGCAGCTTCTATTAGCGAGCTATCTACCTCACTAATGCCTGTATATGTATTTCTTAATATCGGCAATAATGCATAAACAACTAATGCAATGACTGCGGGAACCTTCCCAATGCCAAACAATGGTATCATCAACCCTAATAATGCTAATGATGGTATTGTTTGCAATACTGCTGCAATATTCATCACAATTTCAGAGATCTTATCTGTTTTTGTTAGCAAAATACCAAGTGGAACACCAATTACTGCAGCGATAAGTAGCGCGATAAAAGATATCTGTATATGTTCTAATATCGTAGTTAATAATTGTCCCTTACGGTCTAAAAGCGTATTGATCAATTCATTCATTTATCACTACCCCCCGTACGTTTCGACAGATATTGGAACATATCTTCTCGTTTAAGCACATGTTGTGTAGCAGTTGCTTCATCGTCAATAATAATAGCTTCATGGTTTGCCAAATCACTATAAATATTTTTAACTGATTGATTACTACTAACAATTGGATACCCTTGTGTTGCCTCTGATTCACTAATCGTTAAATCACCGATAAGTTCTGATAATTTGATATCTTTTTCTATTTTTGGCACTTTATCCCCAATAAACTGTTTTACAAAATCACTTTTAGGATGGTTAACCATATTTTCTGGAGTATCTATTTGTTCGACATGTCCTTTGTCTAACAAACAAATTCTGTCACCCAGTTTCATGGCTTCTTGTATATCATGCGTTACGAAAACAATTGTTTTTTTAATTTTTTGTTGTAATTCAATTAAGTCATCTTGCAGCTTCTCTCTACTGATTGGGTCTAGGGCACTATACGGTTCATCCATTAAAATAACTGGAGGATCAGCCGCTAAAGCACGCACTACACCAACACGTTGTTGTTGGCCTCCTGACAACTCATCCGGTTTTCTATCTTTGTATACTTCTGGTTCTAATCCGACCATATCCATTAATTCATCTATACGTTTATCAATATCTGCTTCTTTCCATTTTTTCATTTGCGGTACTTGTGCAATATTTTCTTTGATGGTTAAATGGGGGAACAATGCGATTTGTTGTAACACATAACCTATGTCCCAGCGCATTTCATAAACAGGGTAATCACTTATTGGTTTATCTTTGAAATAAATATACCCTTCTGTTAATGAAATTAAGCGATTGATCATTTTTAGCGTGGTCGTTTTTCCACAACCTGAAGGACCAATTAAAACAAAAAATTCACCCTCGTCTATATTAAAACTGAGATTATCTACAGCTGTTTTATCCCCATAACGTTTTACTACGTTTTTAAATTCTATCACTTTGTCACCCTCACTCTATTCATAGCACTTCACTATCTCTTTAAAATAAATACATATATTAATCACATAACCTATTTGCTAACAAGTTAATCTTATTATTTCTATAATCTAGTATAAAAAAAGAAGTTAATTCTCAACTAACCAATATAACTATTGCATTTGTATTCGCATAGTATACCTATAGTTGTCAAATTAACTTCGCTTTTTCAATAATTCCAAAATAATAAATTTTAATATCATTAAAAGTAAGTATATACGTTTATATATTCGAAAAACAATTATCTGCTCAATTAGATTTGAGCTTTATATGATTGGATGGTATCTAAAAATATGGGGCAATAGTGTTTTAATTTATAACTTCCAACGCCATCAATCAATATCATTTCTTGTTTGGATTCTGGTTTTCTTTTTGCAAACTCTTCTAAAGTAAAATCTGAAAATATACTCACAGGTGGAATGTCTAATTTTTCACTTAATTGTTTACGAACATCAATCAATTCATCAAATAACGCACGGTCAACACCTTCAACTGTATTAATATTTACTTTTTCTTTTGATTTACGTTTAAACGGCGTCGTGTAAATCGCAACCTCATTATTCAATAATTCTTTAACAGAAACATCACAAATTAATATTTCATCATGTTCATTTAAAAACCCTTTAAATCGTAATTCGTCAATAAGATGGCTGAGTTCTGACGTTGTATAGTTTTTCATAATACCATGCGTTGACAATTGATTGTAATCACAGTAGCGAATGTAATCAGAATCTTCACCTCTTAAGACTTGTATGATAACACTATAACTTTCTTGTTGCTTCATACGCGCAATACAACTCACAATCATCTTAGCCTCATTAGTCATATCGTACGTTTTATTTTCCCTAACGCAGTTACTACATTGGCCACATTCTTCAAGTTTTTCATTTGGCTCAAAATAATGAACCAAGGTTGCTTCTAAACATTTTTTAGTCTTTGTATAGAGAAGCATTTTACTCAATTTTTCACCCATTTTTTCTTTATAGTCATCGTCTGCCTTCGATGATGAAATAAAGTACTGGTGCAAACCGATATCTCTATCACTGAATAAAAGAATACAATCACTTTTTAGACCGTCACGACCTGCACGGCCTGCTTCTTGATAATACGACTCTAAATCCCCAGGCATATTATAATGAATAACAAACCGCACATTGGATTTGTCAATCCCCATACCAAAAGCATTAGTCGCCACGACCACGCGAACACGGTCGTATACAAAGTCATTTTGTGCCGCTTCGCGTTCTTTATTTGATAAACCGGCGTGATAAATAGTGCTATTAACCTTATGATTCTCAAGCGCTTCGTGCAATTCTTCCACTTGTTTTCGTGTTGAACAATAAATAATACCTGCTTCTTTACTATGATCTGCAACGTATTCTAAAACAAATTTTTGTCGTTGATATGTAGGATTAACTTGAAACACTAAATTACGACGTTTCGTGCTTGTTTTAATTTCATCTTGTTTGTCGATATTCAAGCGATCCATAATATCTTTTTGCACTTCAATCGTGGCTGTTGCTGTCAGCGCTACAATTGTAAAATCTTGTGGTAAAGTAAAAACTTTGTGAATGACTTCTTGGTAACTTGGTCTAAAATCATGGCCCCATTTTGAAATACAGTGTGCTTCATCAAATGCGACCAGGTGTATTTCTAACTGCTGTAACAAACGCATAAAGTAAGCATTGTCGAAGCGTTCCGGTGCGACATATAGGAATTGGATTTCTCCATTTTTTAATTGCGCTTCAATTTGTTTTTGTTGCTTTTGCGTCAAACTACTATTTAAATATGCTGCGTTAATACCCATGGCCTTTAATTGATCAACTTGGTCTTTCATCAACGAGATTAAAGGGCTGATTACGATTGTTGTGCCGCCTAACATTAATCCTGGTACTTGATAACAAATTGATTTTCCCCCACCAGTTGGTAAAACGCCAAGTACATTATGATGATCCATTACTTTAGTTATTATTTCTTTTTGACCTGGACGAAAGGTGTCATAGCCAAAATAATGTGATAACGTTGCTTCCATGTTATAAAATCCCTCATTGTTCTTTTAGTTCTTCAAGTTCGCTCCATCTTGTTATATCTGCTTCGTATAAAGCATTGAGTCTTTGTTGTTCTTCATTTAATTCTTTTACTTTAGCATAATCAGAACTTGCTTCTACCATTTCTTGCTCAATTGCTTCTAATCTATGCTCAGTTGTTTCAATACGTTCTATAATTGTTTCATATTCCTTTTTCTCTTTATAAGATAAACCTTTTTTCTGTTTCTTTTCATGCGTTGATTTGGCTTTCGTTTGTTGTTTTTCTTGCGCTTGTTGTTTTTCTAAATCTTTTTGGTACGCTTCATAATCTTCAAAACTACCTATGATACGATCCATCTTTCCATCATGGATATACCAAAATTCTTGAGCAACTTTATTTAAAAAGTATCTGTCGTGGCTCACGGTGATTACAGTGCCACCAAAAGTAGCAATATAATCTTCTAAAATCGTTAAAGTTTCAGTATCTAAATCATTAGTTGGTTCATCTAATAATAAAACATTCGGTTGATGTACGAGTAATTTTAATAAATATAACCTCTTTTGTTCTCCACCAGATAGTTTATACACTTTCTTTCCATGTGTAGTACTTGGAAATAGGAAACGCTCTAATAGTTGTGTAACAGAAACTGCCGTGCCATCTTTTTCTTTAGCCACTTCACTCTCTTCTCTTAAGTAATCAATCATTCTAATATCTCTATCCATGCGCTCTTCGGTTTGTTTAAAATAAGCAATTTTGACAGTTTGACCAACTTTTAATACCCCTTCAAATGATTGGTCATCACCGTTTAAAATATTCAGCAATGTCGTTTTACCTGCACCATTGGGACCGACAATACCAATTTGTTGTCCATTTTTAATAATTTCGGTGATATGTTCAAATAACGTTTTATTGCCTATACATTTTGATATATCTTCAAGTTCGAATACCTGTTTTCCTAATCTTGAATATGCGAGATTTAAGGAAGCTTTATCTTGTTGGTGTTGATTTTTGACGTCTTCCTCTAAATCTTTAAAACGATTTTTTCGTGCTTGCTGTTTGGTAGAACGTGCCTTTACACCTGCACGCATCCATGCTAATTCTTGTTTATATAAAGCACGTTGTTTAGCTTGTTGTTTTTGTTCAATGACTTCATTTTCAGCACGTTGCGCAATGTAATCCTCATAATTACCAGGGTATGTTGTTAATTTACCACGATCTAATTCAATAATGCGGGATGATACTTCATTTAAGAAAAAACGATCATGTGTAACAAACAATACAGTGTGAGGGTATTGTTTTACATAATTAATTAACCAATTAATTGACTCAAAATCTAAATGGTTTGTAGGCTCATCTAATAATAATAAGTCAGGTTGTTCTATAAGTGTCTTCGCAAGCCCGACACGTTTTTGTTGTCCACCTGATAATGCTTTCACTTTTTTAGCTGTGTCATTGATGCCTAATTTTGATAGAATCGTTTTGATTTCAGCACTATAATCCCAAGCTTGATAATTATCCATCGCTTCCTGTGCTTGCATCATTTTTTGGAAATCTGTTTCACTCTGTGTCTCACTATAGCGTACTACGGCAGCTTCATAAGCGCGTATCACTTGAAGCGTCTTGGTTTCAGAAGTTAATACTGCTTCAAAAACGGTTAAATCATCTTGAAATTCTTGCTTTTGAGATGAATAACGTATGCGGTAAGCATTAGGGTGTGAGATTTCTGCTTCAAAATCTTCATCCAAACCCGCGATGACTTTCAATAACGTACTCTTTCCTGTACCATTTATGCCCACGAGTCCTATTTTCTCACCTTCAGAAATAGACAGATGTAAATCATCAAAAATGATTTTATCGGCATATGATTTATGTAAATGTTCAATTTTGTAGGCTTCCATCGTCCAACATCCTTTTTAATATCGAAAATTATAATGAATTCTGTTAAACTTAATTTCAGTTCTATATATTATACACCTTTTTGAACTCAAATGATACAAGGGAGCGTAGCTTATGTCGGATTTTTTCCAAGATTTACCTCCTTTTATCCAAGCATTAATTGCAGGTATCATCACTTGGTTACTTACTGCATTAGGTGCTGCAGCTGTTTTTATTTTCAAAAGAGTTAACGATAAAATACTTAATTCAATGCAAGGTTTTGCTGCAGGCATTATGATTGCTGCAAGTTTCTGGTCTCTACTACAACCCGCCATCAATTATGGTGCAGGATCAGCTTTTGCATGGGCACCAGCAGCTATCGGTTTTTTATTGGGCGGTTTTTTCATTCGCGCTTTAGATTTAGTTATTCCACACATACACCCAAACACCCAAGATACGAACCAATATCAAGAAGGTGTAGGAACTAAAAAACTCAATAAGAATACTTTGCTCGTATTAGCAATAACGTTACATAATATACCAGAAGGTCTCTCTATTGGTGTAGCTTTTGGAGGCGTAGTAGCTGGTAATGGGCAAGCAACGTTGTTAGGTGCACTTGGTTTAGCTATCGGTATCGGTATTCAAAACATTCCGGAAGGTGCTGCACTCTCTATGCCTATTAGAGCAGCTGGCGCTTCAAGATGGAAAGCTTTCAACTATGGACAGGCTTCTGCTATTGTTGAACCGATATTCGCTACTATAGGTGCTGCAGCCGTTCTATTCATTACGCCAATGTTACCATATGCACTTGCGTTTGCAGCTGGTGCTATGATATTTGTTGTTGTAGAAGAGCTTATCCCAGATTCTCAAGCTAGTAATAACACTGATTTAGCTACATTAAGCTTAATGTTAGGCTTTACAATTATGATGATTTTAGATGTTGCACTTGGATAAAGGAGTATTATGACAATACTTGAACAAAAGAACCGGGCTCAATTAGAGGGTTTTATTACACGCTTTGTTAGCCTGCTATGATATTGATAATTAATTTATTAACGTATGCAATAAATATCATTCTAGGTTTAATCACCTGCTTTCAATATCAAAGAGAGAAGAACTAGACAGAAATGACACTTTCTAAATAGGTTTCATTGTCCTCTTTGGCAAGAACGACTAGGATAAACGTTTAGATTAAGTGAATCGCATGAATGATTCATTTTTATAAGCGCATTTTCAGACCAGTCCACTTGCCCCAATAATACAAATGAGCCGGAGACATTGCACCTTATGTCTCCGGCTCATCTTTGTTTGTAAGATAGTTATGTAAACACACGTTTCAGTCAACCTGAGGAAAATACCAGATAAAATATTAAGCCCCCATCCATTATTTAAATGGAATGAGGGCTTATCATTTAACTATTTTTTCTCTTGTCCTTTTGGTCCTGGTTCGTATTTATATTGGGATGGTTTGACTTTATCGAAATCGGGATTATCATAAAATCTCAATAAATCACCGTTAATCACGTCGTCACTCATTTCCAAGTCTTTTTCAGCTTGTTGTTTTCGTGCATCAAAATCGCTTGGTTTTTCAGTAACCGGTTCGTTATTCTTATTATCGTATATTCTACCATTTACATATTTATAGTCTTTGGTAACAAAATCACCATTTCTAAATGGTACTGTATCATTATGATCTTTTGATAATAAGTCCGTTCCCATCATTAAATAGTTTTTAGTGTCAATACCCATCAAATGGAGCAATGTAGGCATAACATCTACTTGCCCAGCATATGTCTTATCTACAGTGCCTTCTTTACCAGGTATTTTCAACCAGAAGCCTGTGCGGTTTAAATCAGTGAACTTAGCTGGTGTAATCTCTTCACCTAATAATTTTTCTATTGCTTTGTTATGGTTTTCTGAAATACCATAATGGTCACCATAAATCATAATAACAGAATCATCATAGATGCCTTTCTCTTTCAATTCATTGACAAACTCTTCTAATGATTCATCTAAATATCTAGCCGTTTGTACATAACCATCTACAGTTGAATCTCCAGTATTTGGCTTATCAATTGACGCGTCTTCTGGCGATAACGTAAATGGATAGTGGTTCGTTAATGTGATTAAATGGCTATAGAAAGGTTCTTTTTCTTTCGCTAGGTAATTCGCTGACTCTTTAAAGAACTCTTTATCTTTTAGACCTAAATTTTCAAGATTTTCTTCAGACATGTCATAATAGGTCGCATCATAAAATTTATCGATACCAAAATGTCTGTATACTTGGTCACGATTCCAGAACGTTTTATAATCTCCGTGCATTACGCTTGATGTATAACCTTGTTGTTGATGTAAAATAGCTGGCAATGCTTGGTACGTATTATCACCTTTAAGTGAGAATGCTGAACCTTGAGGCAGTCCATATAAACTATTATCCATCGTGAACTCTGAGTCAGAAGTTTTACCTTGTCCTGTTTGATGGAAGAAGTTTGGATAATATCTATATCCTTCATTACCAGTTGAAAGTTTATTCAAGAATGGCGTTACTTCTTCTCCATTTACTTTTTTATTAATTAAGAACGTTTGGAAACTTTCTAAATGTATTTTAATCACATTTTTCTTTTTAGCCGCGCCAAAATATTCTTTGTTTGGCTCGGTTCTTTTTTGTTTTGTGTAATTCAATACTTTAGTTAAATCATCTTCATTGGCCAACGCTTTTTGTTGATTATTTTGAATTGTTTTCACACCATCATAAACTGTGAAATTATACGGGCCTAAGTATTTTACTAAGTATTTATGGTCAAATGTACGTGTTAATAATTCTGGACGATCTGATTCTGCAAAAGCAAGGTTCAGGAAGAACAATGCAACAGATGCTGCCATGATTACCGGGACAAACTTTTTACTAAACACCCGTTTATCTAACCATTTTTGTTTGAAAATTAATATAAATAAATAAATGATTGTATCAATAAAGTAAGCAAAGTCATACCATTTAAATGAAGCAGAAACAGCGCCTCCCATTGATTCAACATTCCCTACTTGGTTTAATGTACTAAATGTTAAGAAATCAGAGAAAAATCTAAAATACACTACATTTGCGTATAATAGGAAAGTTAAAAGAAAACCACCTATAAATATAAACCAAAAGGCTTTCTTACCTTTGAAAAATAAGAAAATACTCAATACTAAAGCGATTAAACTATATGGATTCATTAATAAGATTAAGTTTTGAACTAACCCTTTAACACCTAAAGAAAAATCAACATAGTATGAAAAATACGTTTTAGCAGTAACTGTTAAGACAGTTATGATAAAAAACGCAAAAAGAGTTAATTTCTTTTTGTGTAGACTCATGTTTGTTCCCCCGATATAAATTAATAAAAGTTGGTCCTAGTACCTAGTCCAATAAAATATATTTGTAATCATTGTTAGTTCGTAGTTAACATCTTCTAACTATACTTTTATCGTTATTTGCGAAAGTTAAAATTTATAAAAATATGGTTTACAATTTATATAGCTAAATTCAACCAAATCTCACTTATGAGTACTTGTTTCATCAATGATCAATTAATTCTATTAATTAAAAATATTTTCTAAAAATTTGTGAATTATAGGTGTTTTATTGTAAATTACGTTATTGTTCAGAATTATGATTGTTATTTACATCGCTTTTACTACTACTTTACCATGTAATATTTTTGTAATAAAACGATTATAGTTCAATTAATAAATATAAAGCAATTCTTAAGTAATATCAAGTAAAAACACACTTTTTTTCATAAAAAACCCCTATCAAAACCTTTTATGAAGGCATTGTTAAACGCGTATGAAAACAAGATTAAATTAAAGTAAAAAATTAAATTTCCTATATAATTATACGTGTTTCATGCGACGAATTAATCAGACTATGGACCTATTTAAATCAAAGAGGGATTATACCTATTGAGTTAAACAACCATTTAACATGAGTATACGTATAAAACGCTAGTTACACTTTAAATAAAAAGCCTGGAACATAAGCAATATCCCAGGCAATTTTTGGTATTGGCTCTCAAGCAATGAAGTGCTAATGTACTTATATAAGACTTTTAAAGCAAAACTTATATGTGAGCCCTAGCGCTTATATTCTTTTTTCTAGTTATGGTTGCTCAAATACCACAGCAAAACCATTCTATAAAATTTGATTTATACTTGTCTCATTAGTATCAGCTATCGTAATATGATTTTAATTTCAATTTTGATGTGAGTTAAAATGTGATTGTAGTATTGCATTCGTGCGCAACTATATTCTATAAAGACACTACGTTAACTATTTTAACATCTCTAGTTGCATTCTATACTCAATTCCATGAAATAGTTGGTTTAACCAATTCGTATATTTTATTAGATTTTTTTCTGCAGTTTCGATATCTATAAATTGGAATTTCAATTTAGTTCCGGGATGTTTCTGCCCTAATTTTGTTAAATGATAACTTGCAACAGTTCCAATTTGGGGGTAACTCCCTAGTGTGTAGTGATCGTTTAATAAAATGATTGGGGTGCCATCTCTTTTCACTTGGATTGTTCCGATTTGAACAGATTGATGCGCCGGCATGTCTTCATAAAATGCTTTAACAGGCTGTCCCTCTACATACATCCCTACTCTATTCGCTTTACTTGTTACTTTATATTCTCCATAAGTGAATCGATTTAATGCATCTTGATCAAAATCTTCTGTACCTTTATTTTTAATGACATGGAACACATCTGACATATAGTTAAAAGAAAGCGCATAACCGTCTATACCCCAATTCGTTTGGTGCGTATGTTCAAGATTTTCAAAAAGTTTATAATGACGTTCTGTATAGTTACGTTTCATGTTGATTTCATCGCCTTTTTCTAATCTACGACCATGAAATCCTCCTATTTTAGACATAAAGTCTGTAGATGCAGACCCTAACCACTCGTCTAACTCGAAGCCCCCACCTACGGCTAAATAAACTCTTGAAGTACGTGTAGTTTCTGTAAATTCAAGCACGTCTCCTTTTTCCATTAAATAAAGTTTATTTGGTAAAACTTTTAATTGTTCTGTTTTAGCTTTAAAATTCCCACCGCTTAGTGCAATTAAAGTTGACTCAGTAAAACGAATACTAGCCATTCTGTTTGTCATTTCCAAAGTAGCTTCATTTTTATCATTAGCTACTAAACGATTAGCAATTTCGTGTGAGAGTGGATCTAAAGCACCTCCAGGAATCACGCCGTTATGTTCATAGCCTTTACGACCAAAATCTTGGAAACTAGAGAATAATCCTTCACTTTCTATTATGATTGACATGGTTCAAAGCCTCCTAAATCCAGTGCTTCCTCAGTAATTGCGTTAAACTGTACATTATCACCTAATTTTAGAGTAGTGAAATCTGATTGATGCGGGTTAAATAATTCAACTGGAGTATAACCGATGACTAGCCAATCTCCATACGTATCAATTGTAGTAATGCCTGTTTTTTTCCTTCAATGATTACTGATCCTGCCGGGATAAAGACTTTTTTGCCCCCTGTATGATTTACAAATAAACGTTTATCCATACCAGTTAAATAGGGAAAACCAGGAGAATATCCCATCATTGACACAAAGTAGTTTGGAGCTGTATGCAATTTTACAAATTTATCAAAATCCATTTCATAATATTTTAATAAAGATGCTAAATCAGGCCCAAAATCACTCCCGTATACTACAGGTATTTGTATTGGGTCCGCCGTTTTTTCTACATGTTTAATTTCTAACTTTACAGATTGCAACAATGCTTTCATGTATAGAAATGGTGATTTTATGTTGTGATGTTTAACCATATCTCGCGCATCATAGCAAATCATCATATCAGACTCTGTCGGTACAATTTCTGTAATAAATGGATAGTTTTTATTAATAAGATATGTTTTTAATGCTAGTAGGTCTTCAGTTAAATCCTTAGAAACCTCTTTTTCTATAGAAACCACAATGGCTTGATCACCTTGACTGTATATCTTCATAAATTCACCTCATCTATTGTTTCTATCGATAAAATACATTCAATATCTGCGTTAAATATCTTATTATTTCTTTGACTAAAGCGTAAATAAATATCAACTGAATCGCGCATGATATAGTGACTATTAATTTTGTAATATAATATTTTTGCTGTTTCATTAAATAATTCGCGTGCCATTTAGTAAGCACACTTAGAATAATAATTAATAAAAACCATAGCACTATCATTATTTTGCCTCACTCGCCGACATTAAATTTTTTAAGATTTGTCTTACTTCATTTATATTGTTTTAATTATAATTTTAGAATACGTCATCTCATTTTATTTATTAAATGTTGATAGCGGAGTTATAGTAAACTGCTTTTTCAACACCTTAACTACAATCATTAGAATGGAAAAATATATATTTCTTATACTTTCTATATTCTATAGATTTATTTCAACATCGGCAACCTCTCTCAAACTATTTATTAGAAAAACCTTTATTTGATGGCGGCTTAATTTTTCTCTAAATTCTTGTATATCATAATTTTTTTCAATTAATCTACCTTCATCTATAAGTGCTTGCCTTTTGCAACCTTTTAAAAAATCGTTATCAAAAACAGGCGTATACAATTCATTTCTCTCTTTAATCATAATATTACCTATATCAAATTCTAATATTTTACCTTCTTTATCATATAATAATATGAGATCTGTCTCATGATTGTGCATTAAATGTGCCCTGTTTGTTGTTTTATTTGTGAGTATACAGTTATCTTGAATAGGCTGTAACTGAACAAGTTTAGCTGTAAAGCTATCTTTTGGTGGTAAACTTGCTAACTCGTAATCAAATACGCCATTTGGATTAAGTAATATTTTTACTCTATAGGTGTCATTCGAGCACAACGCTTTAATTTCTCTAATGATTGCATGCCATCTTTCATCTTGAAATGTAATGTAAAAGTGTTCTGCAGACCGCTTCATTCTGTCATGATGGTAAGATAACCTTAAAAAATCTCCTGCTTCTAATTTCAACGTTTCAAATAATTGCATTATAATCTCTCCAATATTTTAGTCTTATCTTTAAATTCTTGTACTTCTGCTTCAGGATTGGAATCTATTGTAATACCTGCTCCCACACCATATACTGCTTCTCCGTTTATATATTGTATTGTACGAATTGGTACATTAAATATAGATTTCCCACTAGGTAACAACAAACCAATTGTGCCACAGTAGCCATTTCTAGATGTTTGTTCTAATTGTTTAATATAGGTCATTGTGTTGAGTTTCGGCGCACCAGTAATAGAACCGCATGGGAATATTGCTTTTAATATACTTTCTAAAGACAAATGGCGTCCCAACTGTCCAGTTACCATGGAGGTCATTTGATAGACTGTCTGGTATGTTTCAATATGAAATGGTTTGTAGACTTTCACCGTTCCAGTATTAGCAATTCTACTAATATCATTGCGTAATAAATCAACAATCATTACATTTTCAGCTCTGTCTTTCGTGGAACATATTAACTGATTTAAATTATCTCGATCTTCTAATTCTGTTTTACCCCTAGCAATTGTACCTTTCATAGGTTTGCTTAAAATGGTGTTAGATTGTTTTTTAAAAGGTCCGTATTGAAAGAAAAGCTCTGGAGACAATGATGCAATTTGCACTTCATCTGTGTCGATTAATGCAGAATAATAACCATGGTTGTCTCTTTGCAATACATGGTACAATTCAGAGATTGGCCCTCGTATATCGTCTTTTAGCCTTGTCGTATAATTGACTTGATATGTATTGCCTTCAGTTATAGCATGTTGTACCCATTTGATGTGTTTAATCATTTGTTCATGTGCATATTGGAAGGTAAAATGATGTTTCTTTTGATATCCATTACACACTTTTTTCCCTTCATTTTTTGCTTGTTTAAATACATAAGCGGCTGCATATATAAATGAAGATTCTGATTCGATAGTTGCCATTTGACTGTTGAAGTAAGTAGCTGCTTCATAAGGCAAATATAAAGCGACATAATCGCCATTATTTTGATGCGTCTCAGCAAAACGTACAACTTCTCCTACCTCTTCAATGTGGTATGCAATTTTTTTACGCAAATATTTTGTGAGTTGCAATTGATATGTTTCATTTTGTTCTTCATCTATGTAATAACGATAATTAAACTTTATTTGCATGATATGCCTCCACAATTTCAATAAATAATTTAATTTGTTCTATACCGTACTCACTTAAAATTGATTCAGGATGATATTGCACACCGTAAACAGCATCATCTTGATGTGCACATGCCATAATAACACCTTCATCATTGATAGCTGTAGCGCGTAGTATTGAAGGAAATGTATGTATGTTAGCCATTAAGGAATGATAACGCATGACCGAAAACGTCGTAGGTAAGCCTTTAAAAATGTCTGTACCTTTATGCGTAATGAAAGTTGTATGACCGTGAATTGGTTTTTTGTTTTTTATAATGTCACCGCCGAAATGTGTAACTATGAGTTGAAATCCTAAACAAACACCTAAAATCGGGACACGTTTGGCAAATCGGTCTATCACTTTGTTCAGTATAGGATAATCTATTGGCTTGCCTGGCCCTGGCGATATGACAATCGCTTCTGGTTTCATACCGAAAATCTCATCTATAACAACTTCATCAACATCAATAACAAACACTTCTCTTGCATAGCATTGTTTAAGATAATCTACAATATTATATGTGAATGAATCTTTATTATCGATTACAAGTAGCATTAAATCACCTCAATAGTATTTATATAAACATTTATTATGTTCATTATCCCAAATCCTAACTTGATTTTACAGCTTAAATGTATTATTCTAGTCACGGTATAAATGAAACAGAGGTTTCTAGCTGACACCCTCTATAAAAAACTAGACACCGGAACGACGTCTATCTTTTTATAGAGATAGACGTTTTTTTATGGCGTCATAACATTTATATGAAAGATAATATATTTTAAGGAGTGTAAATTAGAATGACGCAACGCACATTAAACAATAATAAAGCCATCGTCGTATTTAGCGGCGGTCAAGATAGTACGACATGTTTATTTTGGGCTAAAGCACATTTTGAAGAAGTCGCTTTGGTCACTTTCGAATATGGTCAACGACATGATACAGAAATCCAAGTTGCTAAACAAATTGCTAAGGAACAACAAGTTGAACACCATGTACTCGATATGTCACTATTATCTCAACTCACTCCGAACGCATTAACACAACATGATATGGATATCGAAGAAGGAGAAGATGGCGTACCAAATACTTTTGTACCAGCACGTAACCTATTATTTTTATCTTTTGCTGGGGCTTTGGCATACCAAACTAATGCAAAACATATTATTACTGGCGTTTGTGAAACTGACTTTTCTGGCTACCCTGATTGTCGTGATAGTTTTATTAAATCAATGAACGTCACACTTTCGCTCTCTATGGATAAAGATTTTGTCATCCATACACCACTTATGTGGCTTGATAAGAAACAAACATGGGCATTGAGTGATGAGCTGGGTGTACTCGACTATATTAGATATCAAACTTTAACTTGTTATAACGGTATTGTCGGCGAAGGCTGTGGCGAGTGTCCTGCGTGTAAACTACGTGCTCGAGGATTAAACGCTTATTTAGAAGAAAAAGGAGCGAAATAATATGTTCCAACAACATTACCCTAGCATTAACCATAACTACCAGTTTGAACTTAATAAAGATTTTAATTTTTCAGCCGCGCACTATATTCCGAGTGATGACGCTGGAAAATGTATGCGTACTCACGGCCATACTTACTTTGTAAATTTAACTATTGGTGGGGACGTCTTAGATCATAATGGTTTCTTAGTGAATTTTAGTGAATTGAAAAAGTTAGTGCATGATCAATTTGATCACCATTTATTAAATGAATTACCACAATTTAAAGATAAAAGCCCTTCCACAGAAATAGTTGCGCAAACCATTTACGAAATGGTGCAAACCTCTTTAAACGAAAGAGCCAATCAACCACGATGCTTACAAGTTTATGTAAGAGAAACACCAACGAGTTATGTCATATTTAGACCAAAGGAGTTAAATCATGAGTAAAATTCCTGTTCTTGAAATTTTTGGCCCAACCATTCAGGGCGAAGGTCGTGTCATTGGTCGTAAGACGATGTTTGTACGTACAGCTGGGTGCGATTACCGATGTAGCTGGTGTGATTCTAGTTTTACATGGGATGGCAGTGCAAAAGAAGATATACGTATGATGAATGCTGAAGAAATTTATGCGGCATTATATGACCTTGCTGGTGAGTCGTTTAATCACGTGACCATTTCTGGTGGCAACCCTGCTTTAATCAGAGGAATTCAGGGCTTAGTGGATTTGTTTGAAGAAAAAGGTATACAAAGCGCCTTAGAAACACAAGGTAGTAAATTCCAACCATGGATGACACAAATTGATGATTTAACGATTAGCCCTAAACCACCTAGTTCAATGATGAAGCCAAACTTACCTATCTTAGATGACGTTATTGCAAAATGTGTCCCAGAAACACTAAACCTAAAAGTTGTTATTTTTGATGATGATGATTATGAGTTTGCTAAAATGATTCATCACCGGTATCCCGATATCCCTTTTTATCTACAAGTTGGTAACCCCTACTTAGATGGCGAGTATGTCGAAGCACATACAGAAAAATTACTATCATTATACGAAACGCTTGTAGATCGAGTAATGGTAAGTAATGATATGAATAATGTATATGTATTGCCTCAATTACACACTTTACTCTGGAGTAACAAAAAAGGTGTTTAAATTGTGTCGAATAACCGGTTCATTGTATAATGCCTTTTGTCTATACAATGAACCGTTTTTTCATTTGAATCAATAGACTTAGGAACAATAGTCACTGTATATGTATAATGATTTAAATTAATAACCTTTTACAGGTTGACTCGTTTTTATTTCATAAATTATAAAATATCAACTGTTATTAAATGATTAAATTAAACTTACTTGATATAATGTTGCAGTGAAGTATCTAGGTTAGGAGAGCAACATGCTAATAAATATAATCATAAATATAGCTACGGTATTAATCATTCTAGGTATTGATTTATATCGTCAGAATTTCAAACAACTTAAGTTCAGCTCTATACTTTTAGCAATAACTATAAATGCTATGATCAATTTAGTTATTGTGGGCAAATATGATTACATAACATTTTATACTTGTGTTCAATTGATTATTTGGACAATGCTACAATTGTATTTAAATAAAAAGATCAAAGTATATGTGATTACTGATCAAAAATTGATTGGTTTCATTTTATCAATTATCATGAGTACATCTTTAATCCTTTCATACGATACAAGTAACGATTCTTACTATATGTCTATTCCATATTTAGCACCGGCCATTTTTATTATAGGCGCAACTTTGTTGTTCTATAGTACTTTCCAAACACATGAAAAAGAACAAATTAAAGTATTAAATCGTATTCGCCGGCCTATCATGATTGGACAAATATGTATTATATTATCTTTTACTATCATGACTTTATTAACACCGTATTGGTATGCCTTTATTATTGTACATTTGTTATTTATACTTTTTTTATTATGGCAGAATATATTTTTTTCACAAAAATGATTAACAAATTATATTTTGTGGTATGTAATAATAGTTAAATAAATTATAGAGGAGGTATATCATGTTTGGATTTATCCTTATGTTAATCGTCGGTGGTTTAATCGGTTGGATTGCTGGTGGCATCTTAGGTAAAGATATCCCCGGTGGCATTATCGGTAATATCATTGCTGGTGTTGTAGGCTCTGCACTGGGTTCTTGGATTTTAGGCGATTGGGGTTGGCACTTAGGTGGCATTGCGATATTCCCTGCGCTTATCGGAACGATTATCCTTGTAGCGCTCTTATCATTTATATTAGGTAAATTGCGCAAAAAATAATATATCATATTTAAATAACCCCAGATTAAGCGAAACCAAGCTTAATCTGAGGTTATTTTTATCTGTGTTTTACAAGTGGTTTATCTTTATCAGAAGTTGCTTTACGCGACGGTGTATATAAAGATGCTGCGCTGTTCACATTATTTTGGTTATCTTTAATTGTATAATCTGACATTTGCAATTTAGATTCAGATTGCTTTGTTTTATTTTTAGGATCCAAATTAGAAACTTGCACAATATATTTTGGACGTTGTTTGACTTCATAATAAATTCTACCAATATACTCTCCAACAATACCTATTGAAATGAGTTGGATACCGCCGAGTAATAAAATCGCTGCAATCGTTGAAAAGTAACCTGGTGTTTTAACACCATTAATCATAATGCTTCCAAAACTAAAGACAATATAGAGTAAGCTCACAAAGAAAACAACAAGCCCTAAATAAATCATGGCACGTAATGGTTTATTGTTAAATGAAATGAGACCATCAATACCATAATTCAATAATTTACCAAATGACCATTTCGATTTTCCGTCTTCTCTTTCAACATTTTCATAAGTGAATACCTTAGTGTTATAACCAATCCATTCGAACAATCCTTTTGAAAAACGATTATATTCATTTAACTCTGTCAATGAATGAATTGCACGTTGGCTGAGCAACCTAAAATCACCAATGCCGTCTTCTAATTTTATGTCTTCAACAAGATGATTAATCACTTTGTAATACACTTTAGTTAGCCATTTTCTTGAACGTTTTTCACCTGTTCTATCACGTTTAGCCACAACTTGATCGTAACCATCTAAATAACTGTCAACCATTTGGGGGATCAACTCAGGGGGGTGTTGTAAATCAGCGTCAATCATCACTACAGCATCACAATTGACACTGTGTTGAAAACCAGCAATCATTGCGGATTCCTTACCAAAATTTCTACTGAATGAAATATATTTCACATGATTGTCATGTGTCGCCATTTCTTGAATATAATTGATTGTTTTATCGTGACTACCGTCATCTATAAATAATAATTCGTAGTTATACTGACGGTTGAGACTGTCTTCCGTTAAGATTTCTGTTAATCTGTCATACGTTTTTAATATTACTTCACCTTCATTATAACATGGCACTATTATTCTTATATCCATATTAAACACCTTCATTTCAATGACTTCAATTTCACTTTATCAATATTCACAGTTATTTTGCCATTCTTATTATTTAGATTTACGCAATCTTTATATTACCTTAATATTCATTAATGAAACTTAATTGTTTAACAAATATTGCAAATTGTTGTTAACTAAACTGCTTTTATAATTAGGAATTGTCACTGTTTGAATTACAAATTTTCTTAATACAGTAATAAATCATTAAACTTAAATATTGTTCTATATATTTTTTGTAAAAAGTTGTAACTTTGTCCATTAAGTTTATCAACTATTGCAAACGATTGAAAATAAAACCCTTTATAACTTTAATCTAAAAAACAGGAAAGAAATCAAAAGTTACTAAATTGATTTTCTCCCCTGTCCTTTAACAAGAATATAATAAGTTTTCAACATATTTAATATGAATAGATATAGCTATACTTAATTACTGTAATGAGACGCTTATAACCTGTAATAAGTGGCCTATCCGCCCAAAGTGATACTGCATGAAGGTATTATTTTAAGTCACCAATACGTACCTTATCTGGGTCTTTACCTTGACGGTCATTTCGATTTAAATTATCTATCTCAGCAATATCCCTTAATTCTAAAGTGAAATCAAAAATATCATAATTTTCCTTAATACGTTCTGGTGTTTTTGATTTAGGAATTATCAAGCGATTATGTGCTAAATGCCAACGTAAAACAACTTGTGCAGGTGTCTTACCGTATCGATTTGCGATGTCAGTTATCACTGGATGATCCAACAATCCTTGATTTCTCATTAATGGCATCCAAGCTGTTACAGCAATATCGTTATCGTCACAATAAGCTTGCAACTCGTGTTGGCTAAAGTAAGGGTGTACCTCGATTTGGTTTACAGCTGGTGTGATTTCAGTTTCAGCCATTAATGTCTCTAAATGATGTTGTTTAAAATTACAAACACCAATTGCACGAATACGTCCTTCTTTATATAGTTTTTCCATTGCTTTATAGGTTTCTATAAACAAATTATCTGCTTCACATGGCCAATGTATTAAGAATAAATCTAAATAATCCGTGCCTAAATTTTCTATTGATTTAGTGAAAAACTCTATTGTTTTATCATATCCTTGGTAATCATTCCAGATTTTAGATGTAATGAATAAATCAGAACGAGGTATATCTGCTTTTTTTAAAGCATTTCCTAATGCTATTTCATTTTTATAAAAGTAGGCTGTATCAAACGCACGATAACCTGATTCTAATGCAGCATTGACCGCTTTTTCCATTTCTTCTTCAGTGATTTTATAAACACCCAAACCAACTTTCGGCATTGGATAACCATTATTTAAATAATATGTATCGGCTAACATAGAAACAATCCCTCTCTTTATTAATTTAAGTATTATTATTATTTTAATATTTAAATTAATAAATGTATACTTTCTAAATTTTAGATATAAAAAAGCGGGATAGAAATCTATGATGCTTTAAAGATTTCATTATCCCGTTATAATTAGAATGATTATAGCGATAAAAGCTTGCTTTTATTTTAGTTATCTAGTGACAATACCATAGGTGGATTTGAATATTGATTTTATGCCAACTACTGTTAAGGTAACTAAACATCTATTTTTTAGCTCACACAAAAATGCGTCATCAACCTACCAAATCTCATTTATGCTCAATAAACTAAATTTTAGTAAGAAAATGGCTTGGGATCATATATCACGCCTTAGTTATCGTCATCTTCTTCGTCTTCTTCATCTTCCAATGTTGGACGTGTTTCATGATATTCAAATTCTAAAATCACGTTGATAATTTGATGATTATCTACTTCTGATATGACCCAGCGATCATATTGTGTATCTACGTAATCATTAGGCTGTAAATTCGTATTATGCGCTTGTAGCCAGCCACCGATAGTGTCGATATCTTCAGAATCTTCAAATTCAATACCAAATTGGTCATTCAAGTCATCTAATAAGACCCTACCATTAATTTGATACTTATTGTCGCTTAATCTTAAAACGTCGTTCACTTCGTCATCATCAAATTCGTCACGAATTTCACCAACAATTTCTTCTAGTATGTCTTCCATTGTTAGAATACCAGCTGTTCCCCCATATTCATCTATAATTAAACTAATATGGACGTGTTCACGCTGCATTCTTATAAGTGCATCGCTTATCCTTGTTGTTTCAGAAATCATTGGTAGATCATGAATATAATTACTTGCTTTCATCGGTTTCCCAGAAGCATACTCTGTTAAAAATTCTTTTACATTAATAAACCCTTTGACGTGGTCTTTATCCCCATCTTCAGTAATCGGGTAACGTGTAAATTGATGTTCTTTAATCGTTTCTAATAATTCATCAACGTTAAATGGTTCATTCAATGTAACCATTTGCGTACGAGGAACCATGATATCTTTAGCATGTCTTTCGTCAAACGAAAAAATATTTTGCATATATGCTAATTCTGTTTGGTTAATTTCGCCGCCGTTATAACTATTGTTTATAATAATTTTTATTTCTTCTTCTGACATAGCATCATTATTAGCATCTGGATCTACGCCAAACATGCGAATAATCATTCTTGCTGAACCGTTCATTAACCAAATTAACGGTTTCATGATAAGTCCAAAATAATATAGCGGTCTTGCATACACAAGCGCCAACTTTTCAGTATATTGAATTGCAAGTGTTTTCGGTGCTAATTCACCAAGAACCACATGTAAATAAGTCACAATAATAAATGCTACAATAAATGATATCGTCGTCGTTAATGCATCAGGTAAATGGATTACTTCAAATAGTGGATGCAATAACTTATTAAATGTTGGTTCTCCTAACCAACCTAAACCTAAAGATGTCACGGTAATCCCCAATTGACATGCGGATAAATAATAGTCTAGGTTTTTAATCATTTTTTTTACGATGCGTGCATTACCATTGCCCTCTGTAGCAAGTTGTTCAATCCTTGTGGTACGTACTTTCACTAAAGCAAATTCCGACCCTACAAAGACAGTAGTTAATGCTATTAAGAAAAAGAATATTACTAAATTCATTATGGTCACTGTTTCCAATTAGTTCCCTATTTCTAGGGATTCACCTCCAAATTTTGTGTCACAATAGGTGACTGCTTATCAAATCTTACATGATTGTTGATTATTGTTTTATAGGCTAAATCCTTCCCATTGTAACACCTCCCTAAAAACACGCATTACTTTTATTTTATCATAATATTTGTATTGAAAGTCATTTGTAATAATTAAAATTTTATATTCACCTAATTTACCATTTAAACGCAAATTCACTTTTAAGTCAACTTTCTGATTTATATTTCAGACGTACTAAATAGGCTTCATTCTTTTTAATCGTTTGGTTATTATAACTAATTAAATTTATGAATCTCACCTTGTTTAATTGTTGTTAGCACTTCAATATCATCGTTAACTATGACAATATCTGCATCTTTGCCAACCTTCAGACTGCCTTTTTCGTTGTCTATTTTTAAAGCTACTGCTTGGTTTAAACTGGTAACAGGCCATAGGTTATCCAACGTATCTCCTGTAAATTGCATAAGATTGTAGAGACCGTTGTTCATTTTCAAAATACTCCCTGCTAATGCCCCTGAGGCTAAACGAGCTTCTGAACCTTTTACAATGACATTTTGACCGCCTAAATCATACTCGCCATCAGGCATACCTTTCGCTCGCATAGCGTCTGTAATCAAGTAAAATTGTTTATTACCTTTTTGCTTATAAGCAATTTTTACAGCTGCTGGGTGGGAGTGGATGCCATCCACGATAACTTCAGTGCTTAATTTATCATTAAGCCAAGCTGCGCCAAATAATCCCGGTTCCCTATGTTCAAATGGCGTTCCTGCATTATATAAGTGCGTTACATGTTTTGCTCCATTTTCAGCCGCTTCATTACTCTCATCAAATGTTGCTACCGTGTGTCCGATTGAAAAGATAATGTCATCATGAAAAGCTGCTAGCGTCTCTTGTGCGCCAGCAACTTCAGGTGCAAATGTCATCACCTTAATTTGATGATTCGCTACATTTTGAAAATAATTTATTTTTTCTACTGAAGGTCTTTGTACATAGCCTGGATTTTGTGCACCCACTTTATGTTCAGAAATAAATGGCCCTTCCAGATGTATACCCACAATATCTGCCGCATTTAACGCATCGTGTTGTGCTTGATATGCAACAATATTTTCAAGTGCACGCGTAATATTATCATCTGATTGCGTCATAGTCGTTGCTAAGAAACTGGTAGTTCCTTCAGACAATAATGATTCAGATAAATGTTTCAAGCCCTCCAACGAAGCATCCATCGCATCTTCTCCATAACCCCCATGCATATGAATGTCAATAAAGCCAGGTAAGATGTGATGTCCTTGTGCATCGATAGTTTGTAACTCACCTTCATAATCCCCTATACCTACACCAGCGATTTTACCGGATTTAATAATAATATATCCACGTTCGATGATTTCTTCTTCCGTATATATTCGCCCATTTTCAATTACATATTCAGTCATTTGTTCTACCTTCTTTTCAATGATTTTACGCTCAAATATGATTGTATAACTTTTATTTTATTTTACCAAATTCATCACTTTTATTATATTCAAAAGTTTTTAATTCATAAAATGACGGCGCAAAAAGCCAGAAGATCACTCAATAATGAGTCTCTTCTGGCTTTATAACATACATCAATCTATTTTTAATCATTCATAGCTTCTGATGCTTGAATTTCTTCTTCAGTTAACTTTGGTTTTAATAAACCATAAATAATTGCACTTATAATCGCGCCTATCACAATAGCGATGAGTGATTGTAGCACATGGCTAAAGTCTGTTCCGATGATGACAAAAATACCACCATGTGGTGCTTGAATCGCTGAACCTAACCCTAAAGCAATCGCTCCGCCAATACCTGAGCCAACCATCATTGATGGAATCATTCTGATAGGGTCTGCTGCTGCAAATGGGATAGCACCTTCAGTAATAAATGATAGCCCCATAACGTAGTTTGGTACAACAGAACCTCTCTGTTCTCTTGTGAATTTCTTACGGAAGATAACCATTGCAGTAGCGATGGCAATTGGCGGAACCATTCCACCTATCATTGCAGCAGTTATTGGCGCTGCGTTGCCTTCAGTCAATGCAGCTGTTGCAAATACATATGCTGCTTTGTTGAATGGACCACCCATATCAATTGCCATCATGGCACCAATGACTAAGCCTAATAACATAATGTTCGTTCCTGATAAACTTTGTAAACCATTTAGTAATAAATTATTTAACCATGATGCCGGCGGATTTAATACATAAATCATGAGTAAACCAGTGATTGAAACTGAGAATACCGGGAAAATCAATGTCGGTTTCAAACCTTCTAATGATTGAGGTAACCCACTGGCTACTTTCTTAATACCTTGTGTTAAGTAACCTGCTAAGAAACCTGCAAGGATACCACCAATAAATCCTGAATCGCCCGAAACAGCAATCATACCACCAACAAGACCAGCTGCGAAGCCTGGTTTGTCCGCAATACTACGTGCAATATATCCAGCTAATATTGGTATAATTAACGCAAAGGCACTCTTATTCCCTATATTCCACAATTGTTCCGCAAAGGCATTATATTCTGAACTTTTTGGATCAAATGCATTTGCACCAAACAAGAACACAATAGCCATTAAAATACCACCAGCAATAACAAGTGGTAACATATTAGAAACACCATTCATTAAGTGTTTATATATTGTTTTACCGATACCTTGTTTTTCATTACTTTCTGACTGTTTACTACTTGACTCACTGCTCGCAACAAATGGTTTACGAGAAGTATCTTGCGCCATGTTAATTAGCTCTTCTGGTCGCTTAATGCCATCAGCAACTGGTACTTCTACTACATTTTTACCATTAAATCGAGCTGTTTCGACGTGTACGTCTGCCGCTACAATCACGCCGTTAGCGCGTTCGATATCTTCATTCGTAAGATGGTTCTTTATTCCTCCAGAACCGTTCGTTTCTACTTTAATTTTAACACCCATTTTATCAGCTTGTTTTTTCAAAGCATCGCGTGCCATGTATGTGTGGGCAATCCCTGTTGGACAAGCTGTAACTGCTAATATATATGGTTCATTTGTATCAGCTGCACTTTCAGCGTCTGTATTATTTACTTCTTCTGCTTCCTCTTCTTCTGTTGCTTCATCATCAGCTTTATCAATAATTTGTAATACCGATTCAGGAGACGTTGCATGAAGTAAATCTTCACGTACTTTATCATCCATTAAAATACCTGATAATTTGGCTAATGCGTCTAAATGTGTTTGTGCGCCACCTTCTGGTGCTGCAATCATAAAGAATAGATGTGCTGGTTGCATGTCTAAACTTTGATAATCTACTCCTTCTTTAGATTTACCAAAGGCAATAGCAGGCGTATCTACTGCAGCAACTTTAGCGTGAGGGATGGCAATGCCCTCTCCGATACCAGTCGTACTTTGAGATTCGCGGTTATATATCGCTTCTTTAAAAGTTGAAACATCATTTAATTTATCCGCTTTATCTAGTTGATTAACTAATTCGTCTATTACGCCATTTTTGTCTGTTGAAGAAAGATCCATAGCTATCGTATCTTTTGTTAATAACTCAGTAATTCTCATCTTATTCACTCCCATTTAGTGTCGTAATTGTCACTTGATTTTTAATAGCTTCAATTGCCTTATTTGTTGCTAAATCATCATTAAATGCAGTTGCTGTTCCCGCAGACACTGCTTGTTTAAACGATGCTTCAATAGAAAGACCTGCTTCAAGGCCAGCAACCATACCTGCTACTGTACTATCACCAGAGCCAACCGTGTTCACAACTTTGCCATTTGGGACTGTCGCTTTTAAGTTATGCGTATGGTCTACGTACACAGCGCCTTCACCACCAAGTGAAACAATGACTGATGCAGCGCCCATTTTTAAAATTTCTCGTGCGTAAATGATGACATCTTCATCTGATTTTATCGTTGTGTCAAACATGACTTCTAATTCATCTTTATTTGGTTTAATAAATAATGGATTATATTTTAATACAGGTTCTACTAAATCTTTTTCAGCATCTACAACTAATTGCGCACCTGTTTGTTTGGTGATTTTTGCAATTTGTTCATATGCATCTGTTGGTACGCTCTTTGGTATACTACCTGCTACTATCACTGTGTCTTCCTTAGCAGTATTTCGAAGTTGTGTAAGTAATGCTGTAAATTGTGTTTCTGAAATACTTGGTCCCGGTGCATTTATTTCAGTTTCGCTACCAGTTTTTAGTTTCACATTAATGCGTGTATCTTCATCAACTTGAATAAAATCAGTATAGATTCCCGCTTTTTTCATTGTTTCTATAATGAATTGACCTGGAAAACCACCTGCAAAGCCAAGCGCTGTCGATGACACATTTAATGTTTGTAACACCCTTGAAACGTTGATGCCCTTGCCTCCTGCAAATTTATATGTTTCTGTCGCTCTATTTAATCCATCTAACTCAAAATCATTAGTAAACATAATGTAATCAATAGAAGGATTAAAAGTTACTGTGTAGATCATCGTGTGCCTCCAATAAATTTATAGTTGTCCGCAAATTTTTCAAAAATCCCACTCTCTCTTACTTTTTTAGAAGTAACGATTGTAATTTCATCTTCGATTGGGACATGCGCAAAATATACCTTGTCGTATTTATCATGATCAGCTAATAAGTAGGCTTCTGCGCCTAACTGTATCGCATATTTTTTAATAATTGCTTCTTGTTCGTCTGGTGTTGTTAAACCATACTTCGTATCTATGCCATTCATTCCAATAAAGACTTTATCAAATCGGTATCGTTTCAATGTTTCTAGAGCACTTGCGCCTACTGTCGCAAACGTCCTCGCTTTAATTTCTCCACCTAAAATAAATGTTCTAATACCATACTTAATTAACTCTTCAACATGAGTTAAGCCGCTTGTAACAACCACAATATTTTGCGCCTTTATATAAGGAATCATCTCTAGTGTCGTCGAGCCAGCATCTAAAAAGATGCACTCGTTATCTTCTATTTCCAGAGCAGCTAATCGTCCTATTCCTTGTTTTTCTTTTAAATTTGTAGCACGCTTATCAGCTAAATTGGGTTCTAAAAGAGATGATTGATTAAGTGTTGCGCCTCCATGTACTCTTTTTAATTTCCCGATTTTTTGTAATTTCGATAAATCTCGACGAATCGTTGAAGCACTACAACCTGTACGCTCTATTAATTCTTGCAACGTTAAAAAATTCTTTTTTGACAATTCAGTCAATATGAGTTCATGACGTTTTTCCGTAATCATCTCTTCACCTCATTCCATCATCATTATAATGGTTACGCTTTCTTATTTCAATCATTTTTTATCAAAAACAGTCAAAAACAGGCAAAAAAGGTGCATATTTCATCATTTATATCTTTTTACATAAACCGTCCCTTTTTTTATTAAATGAAATGTAAATCATATACAAAATTGGTAATAAAACGCATTAAGCTTTAGCGATTAACATATGAGGCAAAATATGAGGTTAAGTATTTTATTTGTGCGCATAAAAAATCACGAAATGGCAAGTTTACCGTTTCGTGATGATACATTTTATACTACTTTTTTTAATTATGAATAACTTCTGTTACTTTCGCATGAGTGGTATCAATTAAATCATCTACTGCCATTTCAATTTGCACACCACGTTCCCCACCGCTAACATAAATTGAATTTAAGAACGTTGCTTGTTGGTCAATCACTGTTAGGAATTGTCTTTTCATGCCTATTGGTGAACAACCGCCTCTAATATATCCTGTCACTTTCTTCAAGTCATCTAGCGGCATTAAATGTAATTTCTTTTCGTTTACAGCATAAGCTGCTGCTTTCATATCTAACGTAGCATTTACAGGAATAACAAAAACAAAGTGATCATGGTTACTATTTTCTAAAACAAGCGTCTTATATACAAACTTATCTTCGATGCCTACTTTATTTGCTACCTCAGTACCGTCCATATGTTGATCTGTAACTTCATAAGTATTCACATTATAATTGGTTTTTTGACCATCTAATATGCGCATTGCGTTGGTCTTCTTTTGCTTCATTTCTACACCTCGTAACACTTCAAGATGTGCGATGTTTAACAAATAAATTATTATCTCCACCGCTTAAATGTTTATAACTTAATCATCCAAATTCAGTTGTTTAATAAAACGTGTTAATGCTTCGTTCATTTCTTTATCTTTTAAAGCAAATTCTATTGTTGTTTTAACAAAACCTAGCTTCTCTCCCACATCATAACGATTACCTTCAAAATCATACGCGTATACTTGGCTATCTTTATTTAGTCTTTCAATTGCATCAGTGAGTTGAATTTCACCACCGGCGCCCTTGTCTTGGTTCGCCAAATAATCAAAAATATCAGGTGTTAATACGTAACGTCCCATAATCGCTAAATTAGAAGGTGCAGTGCCTTGTTTGGGCTTTTCAACAAATTGATTTACTTCGTATCTTCGACCTGTTTTTTCTAACGGATCAATAATACCATATCGATGCGTTTCATTTTCATCTACCTCTTGAACTCCGATGACAGACTTACCAGTTTCTTCATAGGTATTCATTAATTGTTTAATAGCCGGATTTTCAGACTCTACAATATCGTCACCTAATAGTACCGCAAAAGGATCGTTTCCAATAAATTGGCGAGCTGAATAAATAGCATGCCCTAGTCCTTTTTGCTCTTTTTGTCTAACATAAAAAATATTAGCTAACTCTGTAGAATAATTCACTTTTTCTAATAAATCTGTTTTTCCTTTTTCTTGTAATATCATTTCCAATTCTTTTTGATTATCAAAATGATCTTCAATTGCACGTTTATGTTTTCCAGTTACGATAATAATATCTTCAATGCCAGCACGAGCAGCTTCTTCAACTATGTATTGAATCGTTGGCTTATCTAAGATTGGTAACATTTCTTTTGGCATAGCTTTAGTTGCTGGAAGAAATCTTGTACCTAACCCAGCTGCAGGTATAATTGCTTTTTTTATTTTTTTCAAAACATTCATCCTTTTCAATTCAAATTAGTTATTGTTATATATTTTTTAGAATATAAAATCTCTTTAATGTTAATATAATCATACCATTGATACATTTAACTTTATACATTTTTCCAAAAATAAAAACATTCAACTTCAATAAAGTCAGGAAGCTGAATGTTTTTATTTATCACTTATTCAAAGCAGGTTGACGTATGACATCGCCTACTTTATTTACAGTAACTTTATACTCTTTGTTAGCAGTCGAATTATAAAATGTATAAGACATACCTTGTTTAGACGCTTGGACTTGTTTCAAAGTAGCATAGTTACCTAGTGCATCTTTTGCATATTTTTGTGCTATGACTTCTGATTCATGTGGTGAAATACGTGGTTTATTTAAATCCGGGTTATCTTGAACGCGATAGCTGTTATCAAATATTCTTGCATGGTTATTTTGGTCTACAGTAACTCTATAATATGTATTTGGTTTTTTCTGATTTTTAAATGTAAATACATAGTAAAATGCTCCTTGACATGTACGATCTATCCCGTAATCATTATATTTATTTTCAGAATGGTTATCATCATTCACAATAGTTTGAGCTTTACTTAAAGCTGCTGTAAACTGAGGCAAATTAGTTTCCCCAGAGGTTTTATCTTTCAAATGATGTGTCGCTGATGATGCAATTGGTACATGATTTTTTGCATTATATGGCTTTTCTTTTTTCTTTTCTCCCTTTGCATCTGAGTGAGCGTTGTTATCTTTCGTTTTGGATTGAATCGCTTTATTTGTTTCAGAGTAACTCGAGATTGTCTCATGTACTTTAGCAAGTGCTTGCTGGTTAGTAACTAATACCAATAAAAATATGAAACAACACGAAAGCAGAAAAGCCAATATCGCCAATAGTAAATTTTTCAAGTTTATCCCCTTAATTCATTCTCTCTTTATTAATAACAATTTCATATTAGCACATATATTTAAAAAAACTTATATAGACCGCAATTTAAAACAATTGTAACTTCTGTAACATAAATATTATATGTGCAATTAATCTTAAACATACGTGTCATATTTAGTGCTGTTTTCTAACAAGGGAATTTGTATTAATTAAAGAGACAAACACGTCAATCATATTTGTCTATCACATATAAGAAGAAGCGGATAGCCATCTTTTTTTAAAGACTGCTGCCCGCTCCCTCTTTACGTTATCAATACCACACAATTTCAAATAAATTGTAATTATCATTTTAAAAGATATTTCCAACTCTTATTTAAATACTTTTAGACTGACCCATACATTTTATTCGTTATCAAAAACTTTCACAATGTTAAGTTATATCCAGTTAAGACTTTTTTGTCCTCTTTTGAATTATTTTTTCAACAAATATTACTATCATACCTATAAACATTACTAATATTGCCATATATAATGGAAATTCAAAGTTCACATCATATAAACTACCCGCGACTAAAGGACCGATGAAATTTCCCATACTTGTAAATGTAGAGTTTAGCCCACCAGCAAATCCTTGTCGGTTGCCAGCTATATTAGAAAAATAATTTGTAATAGCTGGTCGAATCATATCAAAACCTATAAATACAACAAAGCTAATGACCATAATTGACCAGTAACTATGCATCAATGTCAATGCGAGTAATATTATAGCAGAATAAAGCAAAGCATACGTAATAAATGTAAGCTCTTCAAAATATTTCATAAACTTATCAAAGAAAAACACTTGGAAGAGTGCCCCAAAGATACCTCCACCTGTAATTGCAAGTGAAATATCTATAGGTGAATAATGTGCCTTGTCCGCTGTATATAATGGGAATAACGTTTCAAACGCTGACAAACCAAACGCTAATACGAGCGTCAAAATGACCGGAGTAAGAAACACTTTCCAATTTATTTTAGAAAGTAATTCCGGTTGATATTGAGTAAAGCCATCTTGTGTCTCATGTTTAGGATTTTTAATTAATGTAACTGATAATATGAGTGCAATCACACCACTTGTACCTGCTACATAGAATGGTAATCTATGTGAAAATTCAGCTAGTAAACCACCTAGACCAGGACCTAAAATGAAACCAGAATTAATAATGGCTGACATATAACCAAAATTCTTTGCTTTGTCTTTTCCTAAAGAAATATCTGCAATCATACCAGTAACCCCTGGCATAACCATACCAGCACTGAAACCACCTAAAATTCTGGAAACGATTAATAGTGGAAATGTGTAACTCGCTGCAAATAAAAATTCTGAAATAGCAAAAAGTGCGAGACCGATACAAATAATTAATTTTTTCCCTAATTTATCTGCAAGCGTACCACCAAAAGGCGAAATAATCATTTGCGCTAGTGCGAAAACCGCAACAAGAATACCTAAGTCACTACCTTTTAAACCTAAATCCTTTAAATATACTGGTAGTACTGGTACAACCAAACCTATACCTAAAAAGACTAAAAATATATTAAAATATAAAATATAAAATTGTTTGTTCACGCTTTTCACTCCATTCTTTCGTAGATTTTAAATTGTTTTTGTTTTACATTATCTTATTCGAGGAATGCATAATATTAGAACATTCTATAACATTTTCTAATAGAAACACAATAGAAAAATTCAACTTCATAAACAATATTATACATCTTATAAATAATTATTTGTATAATGTAATTAAAGTTAATCATTTGAATGGAGGTTTCAAAATGGTATATCAAGTTGATGGCAAAACAATTGTATTAGTGTTAGAACAAGGGGAAGATATTGTCGACGCAGTGACGGATATTGCGCGTGAACAAAATGGTAAGTTTGGCACAGTGAGTGGCGTAGGTGCCTGTGATGATGTAGAATTAAATTTCTATAATTTAGAAACTAAGTCATATGAGAAAAAAGAAATTAAAGCGCCTTTAGAGTTAATTAGCTTGTTAGGTAATATTTCTCATATAGACGAAAAGCCATTCGCGCATTTACATGCAACATTTGGCACCGATAAATATGAAACTTTAAGTGGTCATTTAACAAAAGCAGTCGTTTCTGCCACGGCAGAAATTGTTATTACAATGACAAATCTCGATATCAATCGTAAACACGATGAACATATCGGTTTGAATTTACTAGATTTATAGCTGTTTGTGCATTAAGAGGTAAAAAAACTATTCTCGTTCATACAAACATCACTATATAAATATTTATGACAAATTAGCACTTCATAAGGCTTCAAAAATACATCTATTTAGTAGTTTTAGCAATATAGTCATCCTATGCAAAGGGAGTAATCATAAGAAACCAAACTAAATGCTTTGCTTTCTGATTCACTCCTTTTCATTAAAACCGTTTTCATTACATATAGACTATGTTTATAATTGAAATTTATCAGGTGAACTTGTATTATAAATATCCATATTCAAAATTTTGTGTTCATATTCCCTTGAGCAATGTGCTTTTATGGGAATTTTTGTTTTCATATGGTTTGTAACATTGACTATAAAAGGCTTAAACGCTCATATGGTATAAGTGGTGAATATCTGAACAAACAACAAATTCTGGTTATAAAACTAGATTATTACCCTATTCCGCTTATATAAATTTAAAAAGAAAGTAGGTGTAAGTATGGCCCCCCGTTACATTGCTAGGACAGTATTCCTAATATTAATGATTATTTCTATTTTCTTTAATCATTTTTATCAATTTATGACATTGAATCTTTTTCTAGCATATATACCGTTTGAACTGTGCTTACTTTTAAATTTATTTAAACCTAAATATAAATATGAATGGCCATTATTCATTGTCTTTATACTCATATTTTTATTCATGGTTCCTAATACGTTGTACATGGTGACAGATTTAATACATTTAAATCAATTTACTTTCAATTTTTACCAAGGTTTAGTCATCGTTGAATGGATGTATTTTACATTTCTAATTTCAGGCGTGTTGCTTGCATTATATTTATTAATTTTAATGTTTATAGAAATAGAGCACTTTACTAGTGCTCATTGGTTTAACAGAATATTAATATTAATCATGATGATGCTCAATGGTTTTGGTATATACATCGGACGTTTTTTACGTTTACACTCTGTTTACCTTATCAACGAACCTCTTAGGATATTTAGAGAAGTAACAAATAACTTAAACCTCGATGCTTTACTTTTTATAACATTACTCGTATTACTACAAATATTGATTTATGCGTTTGCGAAAGGAGTACGAAGTGCAAAATGACCATCAATCTTTTAATATTAATTATTGTACTCATCGTATTTCAGTTAATCATTGGGCATTTACTTCATGACATAGGGTTTTCCTATACTAAAAGTATTTTGCTCATGTGTTTGCCATTGGGCGTAGGTTTATTTTATCTACAATTGTTTTACTACGAACGCCGTCACCCTAATTGGCATGTCTCTATTCAAGAAAAACTGAAGTTAAAATATATGTATATCTTCACTTTCTTTGAATATGTTGCTGTATATATATGTATTTTCAGAATGTAATTAGAGACAATTGAAAAAATAATATAAACTAAACCCCACAGAAATGTTTATTCATCATTCTGTGGGGTTTTATATGAACGGAATATCAATCTTTTTAATGCTTCACTAACCCATTAACCATTGATCCGATTGCTAAACTTATACATTTTTAAGAGACTGTTTTACTTCTTGTACAGCATTTGCAGAAGTTTGTAACTGGTTTTGTTCTTCATCTGAAAGTGTCAGCTCTAGTACATGCTCTATACCATTTTTTCCTAATATTGCAGGGACACCCAAACAAATATCTGAAAAACCATATTCACCATTTAAAAGTGCAATGGTTGGTAGTAAACGCTGTTGGTCTTTTAAAATAGCTTCCAACATGCTATATACCGCTGAGGCAGGTGCATAATATGCTGAACCTGTGCCTAGTAATTCGACAATTTCAGCACCACCTTTTCGAGTGCGTTCGACAATTTCATTAATCACACTTTCATCTAAAAGGTCAGTCAATGGAACGCCATTAACATTTGTAGCTTTTACAAGTGGAACCATCGTGTCTCCATGCCCACCCAATACTAAACCTTTAATATCTTTAACGGACACACTTAAAGCTTGTGCAATAAATGTTTGATATCTTGCAGTATCTAGAACGCCAGACTGCCCTATTACACGATTTTTAGAAAACCCTGATGTTTTCAAAACTGTATACGTCATCGCATCAACTGGGTTTGTAAGAACCACAATTTTACAGTCAGGCGCATATTTAATAATTTCTGTTGTGACTTCTTCCATTACTTTTTCATTAATTTTGACTAAATCATCTCTACTCATCCCGGGTTTACGTGGTACCCCCGCAGTAATAACAACGATGTCAGAATCTTTTATATCCGAATAAGCTACTGATCCAAATACATTTACATCAAAACCATAAATAGGACTACTTTCTAGTATATCTAAAGCTTTACCTTTGACTTGCCCTTCATTCTTAGGCTGATCAATCAATACTACATCTGCTAATTCACGTTCGGCAATAAGAAACGCTAACGTTGAGCCCGTATTGCCGGCGCCTATAATTGAAATTTTTCGCTTTGTCATAATGTCATCCCTTTCAGCATTCGATTTATACATCATTATAACATCTAGCATGCGGAATAATTACACAATAAGAATCAAAAGGTGCATTCAATTTCTTTGAGCTTATCATTACTTTTTCTTATATTTTCTTTGACGCTTTACCCATTTCCAAATAATAAAAATAATCAAAATAATAAGTACAATATAAATAATTTTAGAATAAATATCCATGTAATGCACGATTGCTTTCCAGTTACTGCCAACAGTTTGTCCTAAATAGATTAATACTACATTCCAAATCAACGTACCAATAGTAGTAAATAATAAAAATAATGGCATATTCATACGCGTTAAGCCTGCTGGTATTGAAATCAAACTTCTTAAAAGGGGGACAAAACGACAGAAAAATATAGTCCAATAACCGTATTGTTCAAACCACTGAATTGTTTTATCCAAGTCACTTTCTTTTACGCGTATTACTTTGCCATAACGGGCTACAATTTTATATAAATTGCGTTCACCTATCCAAGCACCGATACCATAGAGTGCAATAGCCCCAACAACGGATCCCACTGTAGATGTTAACGCGACACCAACAAAACCTAAGTTAGCTTGTGTGGTCATAAAACCACCAAAGGTTAATATAACTTCTGATGGTATAGGCGGAAAGATATTCTCCAAAAATATCAGAAATGCAATCCCCCAATAGCCATATTGCTCCATAAAATGTGTAATCCATTGCTCCATGTATTGCCTCCTGATTATTTAGTTCATGTACTTTTTTGGTACTACAGTAAATTGTTTGCTTTAGCGTATAAATACATTGTCATTCCAAATAATGCTAGAGATAGTAGCGTTAATATGACAGCTAAAACCATTACGCGTTTATAATGTTTAATAAATGCAACAAATAATATCCCTCCATTATATAGGAAAAACAAACCAAATAATGTCATCATTACATTAATATCGGGGTAGATAATGTTTAATAAAGCAATTATCAACGCGAATCCTAAAAATGGGAAATTAATAAAATTGCGTTGAAATTTAAACTGATTTCTATAATGTTGTTCGTTTTGATTGTTCATCATTTACGCTCCTTCTATTTTAAAACTAAGGAATATCATGACCTAAAGAAGCTGTATAAATATCAAACCATTCTTGATCAGTCAACGATAATTCCATACCTTGTAATGCTTCATCGACACGGTGAATTTTTTGCGTTCCAAACACAGGCATAATAGATGCTGGATGCTTATTTAACCAGGCCATAATAATTGCCGTTGTTGTAACTTGGTATTTTTGTGCTAACGGAGAAATCACCGCTGTGATTCTTGCCGTTTTTTCATCTTCTAAATCAAATAACTTTCCTCCAGCTAATGGACTCCATGACATCATTTTAACATCATCTTTATACATGTGATTAATTGTTCCATCTTCAATTGCGTCTAATGTATAAGGTGAAACTTCTAATTGATTTAAAGTAATATGCAATTTGTCACAAACTAAACATTTACTCAATAAATCATATTGTGATTTATTGAAATTAGATACACCAAATGATTTAATTTTCCCTTCTTTCACTAAAATTTTAACGGCTTCTGTTATTTCATGAGGATCCATTAATGGCGAAGGTCTATGAATAAGCACAGCATCTAATTGTTCTATTTGTAATTGCTTAAGCGAGCGCTCGACAGATTGTATGATATGCTTTTTGCTGTGGTCATATCGATGACCATCTGCTTGTTCTATTTTATTTGAAGGCAATATAATGCCACATTTAGATACGATCTCAAGATGATTTCGTAAATTGGGTGATAATTTGAGCGCTTCTCCAAAAATTCCTTCACAAGTATAATTGCCATATATATCTGCATGGTCCATCGTCGTTATACCACGTTCGACCAATTCATTAATATAGCGATTTAACTGTTGTGGCGTCCACTGCCAATCTTTCGCTCTCCAAAAACCTTGTATTACATTTGAAAATGATACATGCTGGTTAATCTTTACTCTATCCATAATAAATCAAACCCCTTTCTTTATTTCATTGATGTAAATTATGTGAATTGAAGCATATCCAATTGATTCCGTAACTTATTCTCGTCTAATTGCTCACCAATAATAACTAGCGTGAGTGGCAATGCTTCATCTACAATTTGATAATCAGGCAAACCAAATGCATATTGAAACTCATAAATATCATTAGGCATATCTCTAAACTTTACATATCCCTTTAATCTTAGAACATTATCTGGTAAGCGTAAAATAAATTGATAAAACAGCTGCCTATTAATCGGACCAGAAAAATGATAATTTACACTATTTATACCATGATGATGTGCATGAGTGCTAGCTTTAACACCACTATTGTCTGAAGTTATATGAATATTATCCATACTTAAATTCGCGTATGTGGTAAAGTACTTAGAAGCGGTAGGGTTAATTTCATTTACTGCCATATCCATTACCTGTTTATTATGGTCAATAAGATCCATTTTATTCATAACAATCGCATGACACACAGCTAATTGCTCTTCCATTAACTGTATTGTATGCTTTGTATATTGGCCACGATTTAAGAATCTAGGCCCGTATACTAAGCCTATCACCGTTGGTGGACTGACTTGTTCAACAATTTCTGGGTCTTGGCATGCTGCAATAATATCAATCGGATGTGCCAAACCTGTAGCTTCAATTATTATATGGCGCGTTGCACTTTTGCTAAGAAAATGTTTTAATTGTTTTATTAAATCTAGTTGCAAATCACAGCATACGCAACCATTTAATATGGACACAACCTCAATATCATTGCTTATTGCATGGCTATCAATATCTAAATTACCGTATTCATTTACGATAACTGCTGGGTTTTCATTGTTTTTTTGTAAATATTTTATATATTTGCTTAAGAACGTGGTTTTGCCACTTCCTAAAAACCCTGTGATGACTGTAATTGATGTTTTTTGATTTTTAATATTTTTCATATACTCACTCATTTCGTAATTAAAAATGTTTGCGTAAAACCTTAATTATTCTTATAATTAATCTTTCACTTGATAAAATATTGATTTTCTTCTAAACTTTATACATACTTTATTTTAGCATGGCACAGTGCGAAAGTATGTTTGAGGAAGTGTTACACAACATTAGACGGCTTCAAATCCGAAACAGAAGGAAGAAAACGGATAGAATGTCTGGAGGAGAACTTTATGTCTGAACCACTTAATTTAAAGGATCAACTATGTTTTAGTTTGTATAACGCTCAAAGACAAGTAAATCGCTACTACTCAAATAATGTCTTTAAAAAATACAAGCTAACATATCCACAGTTTTTAGTTTTAACAATCTTATGGGCTGAATCACCTGTTAACGTGAAAAAAGTCGTTACTGAATTAGCGCTTGATACAGGCACTGTATCACCATTACTGAAAAGAATGGAGCAAGTTGATTTAATCAAACGTGAACGTTCTGAAGTCGATCAACGTGAAGTATTTATTCACTTAACAGATAAAAGTGAAGCAATCCGTCCTGAATTGGATACTGCATGTCAAGATGTAGCAATTGCATCTTCACTAAGCTCAGAAGAAAACAAAGAACTAAACCGATTACTTTCTAAAGTAATTAACGCCTTTACAGAAGAAAAAGCAAAATAACGCTAAGTATTAAATGTTTAGGTTGAACTACCTCAAATTGGATAATCTAAATATATTTGATTGATGATAAGGTGTACAGGACAGCAATGCATTTTGAAAAAGAAGCATTGCTTACTGTCTCGCCAAGACATTGGTGGATTGCATTAGAACTACTTGGTATAAGTTAGTTTATTTTTAGACTGATTCACCAAATACCAATATCAGATTAAGAGGCTGAGACGTTTAATAATGTCTCAGCCTCTTCTTTAGTATCTATTAAAGTTTAAATTTACAATTGATTTATCGTTACCATTTGATATAAATAACCTTTGTTTGCTAATAGTGATTGATAATCACCATATTCAATGATTTCACCATCGACCATAACTGCTATTTTATCAAATTTTGGTAATAATCTTAAGTCATGAGTTGCAACAATTAAGGTTTGTGCTTGTTTATGAATTTCTTCCATTACAAGGTTCGTATGATAAATATCTAAAGCTGTCGTTGGCTCATCAAGGATCCATATAGGCGCTTCCTTCAACAGTAATCTTGCAATACCTAGCCGTTGAATTTCTCCACCTGATAATGTATTACCAGAAAGCGTAATATTTCTATCTAAGTCTATATGCGTCAATCCTAATATATCGAAAACTTCTTTTATTACCTCATCCTCTTCATCTGTAAATAAGTTATCACGTACTTTACCATCAAATAATTGTTGTGTCTGTAATAATGCGTTAATGGCATCATATTTATTTGAATCTAAAATGTTTGTGACATCTTGTTGATTTATTAAAATAGCTCCATTATCACTTTGATAAAGACCTAACATCAATTGTAACAATGTACTCTTTCCTGAACCTGAAGGTCCAATAACTGCGACATGTTCACCTTCATGAATATTTAATTGAACTGCTTGCAAAGTATATGTGGATTGGTTCCAATATTTAAAGTTAACATTTTGAACTTCTAATAAAGGTTTATTGCTAGTAGCAGTTAACTCTAATTGCTCGTCCCCTTGTTTCATTGGATGTGCGATAACTTCATTTATATTACTTAAAGCTTCATCTGTGTCTGCCTTGTAATATGCAACATTGCTCATAGGTATAGCTTGTTCAAATAGTGTCAGCATCATTAGCACAATGCTTGTCAAATAGACAACATCTAATTGGTGATTTTGCACTTGTATTACACCCAAAGATAAAGTAGCAAATAAAGCAATCATTGATACTACATTCAAACTAAATTCATACAAAGATAAAAACCGTTGCTCTTTTGCTTGAGCTTGTTCATATTTACCTAATTGGTTTAAAACCCTTTGTTCATACAAAGCCGTTTGTTGGAAACGCTCTAATTCTTCATATCCTTCTTTATAGTCATAAAATTGATTTAAAAACTGACCTTGTACGTGGTTAACCCATTTTTTTAGTGTTTGCGCTTTTTTAGCACTTAGCCAAGGTATCAATACCAACGTTATTAACATACTTAAAAATATGATTATTGCATGAACATAAGAAAAATAAAATGTTACAATCATTGCAATCAACGCAGTTAAACCTATAACGACCGGCGGGTAATAGACTCTTAGATAAATGTTTTGCAGTGATTCTACACTACCTACCATACGACCAAGAAGATCGCTTGAATTAAACTTTCTATAAACATCTGGTACAACAGGTATAATCCGTTTAAAAAATTGTACTCTGACATTTCTAAGCATAGTAAATGTTGTTTTATGCGATAATAGACGTTCAATATATCTTGCAACAGCTCTTAAAAATCCAAAGAATTTGACAGTTACAATTAATATCATTAATGCAAATAGTGGTGCACCGAGCGCACTTTGGGTTACCATATAACCGCTTAAGAAAAACATACCGAGTGCAGTTAAACTACCTAATACGCCAACAATAATAGATAATATTAAATCTTTATCTAGCTTAAATTGAATACGTGGTCTCATCACATGTCACCACCTTTATATTCATTTTCGTTTGTTACTTTGTTAGATTCAACCGTACCTTGATTAATTACAATACGTCTATCTGCATTTTTAATTGTATTCTCTCTATGAGCTATCGTAATAATAGTAGTATTTTTAAATTTTCTACTGATTGCTGATTGTATGATTTGTTCTGTTTGCACGTCTAACCCTGTTGCTGGCTCATCAAAAATCAATACATCAGGTCGCATTAATAACAGTCTTGAGAGTTCGATTCTTCTCATTTGTCCGCCTGATAGCATTTCTCCTCCCTCGCCAATCCAGGTATCTATACCGTCTTTTAAAATATTAACTTGTTGTTTTAAGTCAACATCTTCAAGGACTGCAAATATCTGATTATCATCTATCTCTTGAAACATCGTCATATTATCACGAATGGACGCATTAAAAATATATGGGCTCTGACTTAAAAATCCAATTTTCAATTGTTTTTTCTGATAAGTAACAGACCCAGTTTGCTGTATAAAATGTTGCGCGATTACTTGGGCTAAAGTAGACTTGCCTGCACCACTTTGACCAATTAATGCAATATGCTCTCCATTATAAATATTTAAATTGATATGCTTCAATGCCCGATGTTTCGCACCTTCATATTGATAGTCCACATTCTCAAGTTGAATTAAAGGCGTTTGCTGTATATTGGTCGGCACTTCGCGTTTGTTAATTGTTTCTTGTCGATCTAATAAATCAAACACAACGTCGCTTGAGCCTTCACTCTGCTTTCCTGTATGAAAAGATTGACCTAAATCTTTGATTGCATTATAAAATTCTGGAGCTAGAATAATGGCGATAGCTGCAGTTTTAAAGTCTATATTGTGAAATAAAATTAACCCTAACCCTGCTTCTAACGCGACAAGACCAATACCTAACATACTAATAAATTCCAACATTAAACCCGATAAAAATGCACTTTTTAAAATACGCATTGTTAAATCTCGAAATGTTGTACTTTCTTCGTATAAAGCTTGTTCGGTAGTCTTTGTTTTATTAAATAGTTTTAATGTGATAAGTCCTTTTATTTTATTTAAAAATTGTTGACTAAATTGATTTAAATAAGTCATTTTGTCTTTCGACTCATCGCGTGTTTTTAGTCCAAAAATGATATAAAATAATGGGATAAATGGCGCTGTTACAATCATAATTAACGCTGTATTCAAATGAATAAAACACATGGCGATAATGATAAATAAAGGAATCATCATTGATTTGAATACTTGTGGAAAATAACTATTAAAAAATGGTACGATGCCATCGATATTTTCTGTCAGTGTATTAATTTGAACACCGATTGGATCTGAAGATTTATTTAAAATCAATTGACGGCGCAAATCATATTTTACTCGTGTAGACATACGATCGCCTATCATTTGATTCATTGTATTAAATGTCGCTCTTGCTAATAAAATAATTAATGTTATCAGTAGTAAAATTAACAAATCTTGATGCGTATTACTTAACATTGCATTTAAAATTTCTGCTATAGCAATATTTTGAATAACTACAGTAATAGCTAATAATGCACTGATTACAAACATTAAAATAGGATAAGTTTTATATTTTACCGCTAAATTTGTTAATCTTTTCACAATTATCACCTAGTTCATATTATATAGGGATTATACAAAAATTAAATCAATTCGCTCATTGATTTATGTATTTTTATGAATGTAATTCATACTTTTGTCATAATTATAATTTTATTATTAAAACCTAAATTACATTCATGTAAACCATTCTTTTTTGACAATCCTATTTAGTTTTTGGATTATAGTAGATAATTCTATGTTTTTCTTGCTTTATTAAGATATTTAAACGCATAAACATTAAGCTAATCTAAAAATTTTTATTTTCTCTCGGCCTTTAGTCCAAATTCATATATATCTGTAGCACATTACATTTTTAATGTGCTATTATTATAAAATGAAAATAAATAAATTATAATCCATAATACGAAAGTAGGTTAATTATGATATTGATTGAATTAATAAAAGGTATCATTTTAGGGATTGTTGAAGGCTTAACTGAGTTTGCACCGGTGTCTTCGACTGGTCACATGATTCTTATAGATGATATGTGGCTCAAATCAACTCAATTTTTAGGTTCAGAATCCGCATTCACCTTTAAAATTGTCATTCAACTAGGATCCGTTTTCGCAGGAGCTTGGGTATTCCGTGAACGTTACTTTGAAATGTTACATATAGGAAAATATAGAGGTGAGCCTATCGACGGTATAGGCCAAAAACCAAAACGTCTAAACTTGTTACATATTATCGTTGGTATGATTCCAGCAGGCATTTTAGGTTTATTGTTCGATGATGTTATTGAAAAATATTTATTTAGCGTCCCAACAGTTATGGTTGGACTATTTGTTGGAGCAATTTATATGATTATTGCCGATGTGTATAGTAAAAGAGTAGCTCACCCTAAAACGGTTGACCAAATAAACTATTTCCAAGCTTTTGTGATAGGTTTATCTCAAGCCATTGCTATGTGGCCAGGTTTTAGTAGATCAGGATCTACAATTTCTACAGGCGTTTTAATGAAAATGAATCATAAATCAGCTTCCGATTTTACGTTTATTATGGCAGTACCTGTGATGTTAGCCGCTAGTGGATTATCTTTATTCAAAAACTTTGAATATATACAATTAGATCACTTTGGTTTTTACTTATTAGGCTTTATTACAGCCTTTATTGTTGGTTTAATTGCAATCAAAACGTTCTTATTCTTGATTAGTAAAATAAAACTCATTCCATTTGCTATCTATAGAATTATTTTGGTCATTATTATTGCTATTCTATACTTTGGCTTTGGTATAGGACAAGGTATTTCTGGTCAATAAAATGAGATTAAATACCAATTAATACTTGAAAAACTATTGAAATTCACCAAAAATTTCAATAGTTTTTTTAATATTTCCCTTTAATAATCCCAAGCAATAAATCCTTGAAAGACCGTATATTTACCGTTTATTTTCATGTATCATAGGGTAATAAGTAGATAGTATAAAATTATTGGAGGCAACGAGTATGGACAAAAAGCAATTAATCAGAACAATCATCACAGTAGCACCTGTGTTTTTAGTACCGTTAATCGTTGAACGTAAACGTATTAAGGATCACCCTGATGTTAAAAAAGCAAGTGATGCAACTGCTAAAGCTTCAAAAACAGTAGCAAACAAATCTGTTCAAAAACGTGAATTAAAACGTATTGCTAAAGAACATGATCCTGCCTATATTGAGAAAAAAGGCGAAAAACTTGAAAAAGAAAACCGCAAAGAAGCAGATAAAATGAATAAGACGCTTCAAAAAAATATAGATAAACGTCATAAAGAAGAAGATAAATCACGTCAAGAAAACGAAAAACAACGCATCCATTCAATGAAAAAATCTAACAAACATATGGAAAAAGTTGGCATGACACCAGGAAAACTTGACGAAGAAACTGAGAAAAAAGGCGAAAAATTAGAAAAAGAAAATCGCAAAGAAGCAGACAAAATGAATAAAAAGCTCCAAAAAAATATAGACAAACGTCATAAAGAAGAAGACAAAGCTCGTGAAAAAAATATAAAAGCGCGTTTAGCTGAATTCAAAAAATATAAAGATTATGTTGCTAAAAGTATTGTTAAACAGAACGATGAAGAAAAAGGTAAATAAACATTATGGCTCAAATCATAATTGACGGAGATGCTTGTCCTGTTACCAATTCAGTAATTGAATTGACTAAAGGGACAAGCATCTTTGTTACCGTCGTTCGTAGCTTTAGTCACTTTTCTACCACTATACAACCTGACCATGTCAATATTATTTACGTTGATGATGGACCAGATGCTGTCGATTATAAGATTGTTAAGCTGGTCCAACCAAATGATATTGTAATTACACAAGATTATGGTCTTGCAAGTTTATTACTAAATAAAGCCAAATTAGTAATGCATCATAAAGGTTTTATTTATAATCAACATAATATCAATACATTACTTGAACAACGACATGCGAGTGCACAATTTCGAAAAAGTGGCGGTCGTACTAAAGGACCGTCTGCTTTCACATCAGAAGATGTCGCTTTATTTGAACAAAGATTTTTGTCTATTATAAATGAATCATCATTATTTACGGAGGAATGACATATGAAAAAAATTGCTGTTTATTGCGGTGCAAGCAAAGGTAAAGATGCTTCTTATATGAAAGAAGCATATCATTTAGGTCGTTATATGGCTGAGAATGGTTATGAACTCATATTTGGCGCAGGTTCAGTGGGAATCATGGGTGCTATTCAAGACGGTGTATTAGACTATGGCGGTTCAGCCATTGGTGTCATGCCGAATATGTTAAATGAACGTGAAATCACCAGTACAAGATTAAGTGAACTTATTTTAGTTGATTCTATGCATGAAAGAAAAAATAAAATGGCTGAATTAGCAGATGCATTTGTTATGGCACCAGGTGGCGCAGGGTCTTTAGAAGAGTTTTTTGAAATGTATAGTTGGGCACAAATAGGTATTCATCAAAAACCGATTGCTGTATTTAATATCAATGGTTTTTTCGAACCTTTACAATCGTTAATTAATCATATGATTCAAGAAGGCTTTATAGACGAAAAATACAAAACACTTGCCCCACTTTGTGACAGCCCGAAAGAACTGTTTGACTCCATTCATAACTATAAACCATTAGGTGTTAGAACATATGATTAAAAGTATAAAAATATGAATAAATCATAAATAGCACAAGCTTCAAGATAATAGAGCGGGGTGACGAATTCTTTAAAATGTAGTCCTTCCCCGCTCTCTTTTTATAATTATCTAAATAATATATTCAACAATTGTTTTAATATGAGACATGCAACAATGATGATAATAATGGCTGAAATTTTATTTAATACTATGATGTATTTACCTGTTCTATCAACATGCCCTACAAATTTACCTGCAATTGCCAAAAATATAAACCAAATCCATGAAATAGTTACCGTTGCCACAGTAAACAACACTTTATCCGAACCTTCATATAACGCAGCATTGGTGCCAATAACGCCAATCGTATCCATTATCGCATGTGGATTTAATAATGATACAGATATTGCGAACCCTATTTGTTTTCGTGCTGTCATAGAGTAATAATGTTCAAGTGTTTGTGGCTGTTCTTTCCACAATGACCAAGCCATATAAATAAGAAATACAAAACCTATGCAATAAATGATAATTTGTAATACCGGTAAAGATAATAATATAACGGAGACGCCTAAAACAGCTAACACAATTAAAAATGTATCACATAGCCCCGCAGTTATAATGACTGGCATTGCCTTGATTAATCTTTTATGATTTGCTCCTTGATTAAATACAAATACATTTTGCGCACCTAAAGGTAAAATCAAACCAAAGGCTAAAATCAAACCATGAATTAATGGTTGAATCATCCTATCTTCCTTTCTCTTTGTAATAACACAACTTTCCAATATAAAATCATACCATCATCTTCAAAACACATTATTTAACCAACCAATTTATTTACATCTTTAAATCATATGTTGATATAATCTGTTCTCACTTAACTCATGCTTAATGTTAGTATATTGCCTATAAGAAGTTATTTGTATACTACAAATTAGAATTAAATATTTGAGGTATATCTTCTAATCTATTCCTCTATATTAAGTATGATACAATAATTTCAAATTGATTTTATCAACCAGCTACAAACTAAAAAACCCACCAATCATTCAAAGGAGAAGTTTTAATGTTCATGCCAAAATACAAGCGAATTATTGATGATATATTATTAAAAATACATGACGGCGATTTAGAAGTAGGGATGAAACTCCCCTCTCAAAGAAATTTAGCTAATCACTACGGCGTCAATCGTTCAACTGTTATTCAATCATTAGAAATATTGCAAAGTTATGGTGTTTTAGAAAGTAAAGAACGTGATGGTTTATATGTGTCGAATAGTAAATGGAATACTTACATTAATCACAATATGAATTGGCATGAATATATTCACAATAGCAGCTCAAAGAACAATCAATACTTTATACAAAGAATCAATGAATTAGAGTTTGATGAAAGTTTATTACGTTTAAGTACAGGAGAACTTAGTCCAGATTTAATTCCAAACGAAAAATTTCGAAATATCTTTTCCAAGCATCTGACAACGCCTCTCAATACAAATTATGAACACCCTTTAGGGAATTTAAATTTAAGAAGCGCTATTGTAGATTACGTAAAAAAAAGAGGTATTCAATGCAGTGAGGATAATATTTGTGTTATTTCTGGAGCATTGCAAGGGTTAAAACTTATTGCTGATGGACTGCTAATACCGCATTCAAAGATTATTATAGAAACGCCTTCATATATAAATTCAGTGCACACGTGGCATAATATTCGAGCAGACCTTAAATTTCTACCAATTTCTAAGATTAAACAACAAATTAATAATATTTTTAATGTTAACACTCAAAATCAAAATAATATCTTCTATTGTATACCAACTTTACATAACCCTACGCAAAATTCATATACACAGGCAGAAAAGTATAAGCTAATTCAACAATGTAAACAGGCACATATACCAATTGTCGAAGATGATGTATATGGTGATTTGTGGTTTGAGCATCAACGCCCTCAACCTTTAAAATCTTTAGAAGATAGCGATAATATATTATACATCAGTAGTCTATCTAAAACAGTTAGCCCGGGCCTAAGAGTAGGATGGATTATAGGCAAGCCATCTGTTGTGATGCATTTAGCAGATTTAAAAATGCAAAATGATTATGGCGCAAGCTCATTATCACAATTTGTCGCTACTGAATGGTTAAAAAACCCTGCATACCATGAGCAACATTTAACACATCTAAATCGAGCACTTTCAATACGGCGTGATAAATTTTTAGACGCTTTAAATAAACATTTTCAAGCACTTGGTACCTGGACTGTCCCCCAAGGATCTTATTATATTTGGTTCAAATTAAATGTGCCGTTGAACATGAAATTACTGTTTGATTCAGCTATTCGTCACCATATTTTAATCAACCCTGGTGAAATATACGATAAAAACGCGCGAAATTATATTCGTTTTTCTTATTCTTATATAAATATTGAAGACATTGATTTTGCATTAGGCACCTTGAGTAAACTAATCAAAAACCAAATTTGTAATAAAACAAATTAAATATCTAACAAAATTTGCATAATAATTAAAAAGAGGGTTAACTGATTATAACCACCAATCAGTTAACCCTTTTTTAAAGGTCTTGTTCTTTATTTTGCTTTTTTGTTAAATCTTTAAAATATCTCACGTGCCTTTTAAGTGGATGATATTTACTTAGTTCTGGGTATTCAAAATAGTCATATCGTTCCATACCTATTTTTTCCATTACTTTACGCGAAGCAGCATTGCTTTCAGAAGTAAATGCATAAACTTCGTTAATGCCCTGTTGTTTGGCGTATGTTAGCACTGATTCTGCACCTTCAGTAGCCAAACCATTTCCCCATACTTCAGGTATCAAACGCCAACCAATTTCATAAAATGGTAATTCATCAAATGAATATTTACTTTCTTTAGGTACATAATTCAATCCGATAAAACCTAACCATCCATTTGTTTCTTTTAATTCAACAGCAAAAAGTCCAATACCATAATTTTTTATGATTTCATTCATTTTTTTCATATCATGTTCTGAACGTCTATAACTCAATAAACTTGGGAAATATCTACGCACTTGGTGGTTCGCATTCATCTGTTGAAACGGGAGTAAATCCTCCGCCTGCCAATCCCGTAATCTTAAACGCTCAGTTTCTATATAAACGGTCATATGTTACACCTCTAAACTGAAAAATAAATTTCTATAGAAAAGTAACGCGTTATGATTATCCTCATATCGCGCTACTACATGTATCAAGCGTTGCTTATGCTCTTGAAATATAACTAATTAACTCAACGTTCACAGCCACTTCTTTTAAACGACCACGTTCGCTTTTTGGCGCAGTGAATGTTGCGTCTATAAAATCATTTCTATGATTTAATTTGTAAGTAGCAACAAACGTATCAGTATCCGACTCAAAGTTAGGTAAATGTGCTATAACACGTTTAATCTCACCAGTTGAGTCTTTAATTTCTCTGCCTGTTATATGCTCAATTTCTCTACCTAATTCTGGTAGTGTAATAGAACGACCTTCCAATAAAATAAAATCTTTTTCATGCATTGTTATTCCCTCTCTCCTTATGAAAAATGCTTCTTTATAAACTTCGAATCATAAAGTCAAAATCAATAAATTAAAAATTGTCCCATTCATTAATCAGACTTTTATTTTTAAATGTACTTTTACAATTTTATTTATGCTCATTATGTTAATGATACCCATTATAACAATTAGTAAAACGATAATACAATCATTTCCTGGGAAATACAGTATTATTATTTTATAAACTGATTTAATTTAATTACAAATTATGTTTCAGCACTGATGTCTTTTTCTAAATTTTTAGATTTATCTTGAAGTTTGTCTTTTTCTTTTTCCAAATCTTTTTTCTGTTTTTCCAAATCTTTATTTTGTTTTTCTAATTTATCAATATCTTTCTCTAGCGATGCTTTTTCGTCATTTTGCCCGCACGCTTTAAATAATACAGTTGATGCAAGTATGAGTGCTAAACACTTTTTCATGTAAGAACTCCTTTTTAATGTCTTAATATTAATATAATTTTATCATTTTTCACTTTTATCTTCATTATTTATTGTTAATCTTTTACTCATTATCACCTTTTTTATATGATAACCTTGTTCTATATTGAGCCCTTGCATGATGCTATTATCGTTTGCTACTGTACTTTCAATCTCAACTGCACCTTTAGCATAAGCCCATAATTCAATCTCTTTTTTTAATGATTGGGCTATACCTTGATGACGATACGGTTTAGCAACATAAAGTATTTCTACAACGACTTTTTCTTATTGTTTCAAATATCTGGCACAAATAAATGCAATTAATTGTGAATGCTCCCTTTCAATTAATACAATATCCGTTTCAGCTTTTAATCCACGTTCAATCATTTCTTTACGTAAAGCAACAGTGATCGTTGTCTTTTTATAATTTTCATATTGTTGCTCGAGTTCTTGTTCATGAATTTCAGCAATTTCACTTAGATATCGTTGTTCTGATAATTTTAATTGTTCCATAATGCCTCCTTTAAATGTGTTATTGATTTATATTACTATATTAGTCATAATTAGCTTTATCAATCTATTTCATATTAAGAAGGAATGTGATGTGACAATGAAACCTACTGATAAATTAATGCGTGAAAATAATGTGAAAGCATTACGTTTAAATAATACTGATCGTGATACATTTGAAAATTATATGACATACGTAAGAGCCGATTTAAGTGTAAATCCACATGACTCTGAAAAAATGTTAAATCGTGTATTAAACCAATTGCTAGAAGCTGAAAAAGATGGTGCGCTAGCAATGGAATTTTTTGATCATGACCCTAAAACCCATGCTAAGAAAGAACTTAGACGTTTACCTAATGAAACAATAAGAAATATTTTCAAATATATTATAAGACATATTATGCTTTTTGTTGGTATCTTTTGTTTCCTTAAAGGTTTTGCAGGTTTTTTTATTGGTGCTAAGCGGTTATATCTATATACCTTTCCAATCACATTATTTGTCGGTATTGCGATTATCTTTTTCTTTATTTGGATGTTGTTCAAAACTGTTCAAATACGTTGTTTTAGCACTTCACATTGGGCATGGTTTTTAACTTATCTAGTTCTTTTGCTATCTGTATGCGGGATATTTTACGTATTTTTCATACCCCAAACTTTTTTGGCCATAGGTCCTTATATACTCATTAATAATTGGACATTTATCATTATTTCGTTCATTTTCATTCCAACTTCACTTTATATCGATCATCACTTCACTAATAAAGATACGAATGCTTCTTTATAATCTAAATATTATAAACAAGCTATCATAAATTACCATATAACAAAAACACCCCCTTCAAAGTTCTCACTTTTTAAGTGTCTACATTGAAGGGAGTGTTTAAAATTAAATAATGCATGCACAATTTTTATAAATGTTTTAATTAAGACATTTTCATGCTTTCTTTCTTTTCTACTGCAACATTTATAAATAAGAATATAAGGCCTATAGCCGTTAAAATTGGCGCAACTAAGCTTAGTGATGCGACTGGTAAATTCGTTACTACGACGCCTCCAATAAATGCACCTAATGCGTTACCTAAATTAAATGCTGATTGATTGAGTGTGCTGGCAAGTGTCGGCGCGTCTTGAGAAATTAATGTACTCTTATATTGAAGTGAAGGACTCATACTGAAACCTATGAGGCCAAAGAAGAAAATACCTGCTACCATCAACAATCCATTCATTTGGACAAAGTATAGTAAGATGAAATATAAGATAAACACACTAAATATAATTTTTAGTGCTTTATTCAAATTCCAATCCGCAAGTTTCCCACCTACAATATTACCTAATGTGACGCCCACACCGAATATAATCAATAGATAAGAAATTAAGTTTTCTTGTACATGTGAAACATCAATTAATACAGTTGATATATAAGTAAAGTATGCAAATACACTACTAAATCCAAAAAGTGTAACTGCTAAAGTGAGCCACAAACGTTTTTCTTTTAATATTTTCAATTCATTTAAAACAGAGGATTTCAAAGTTTCTTTTTGCATTGGCACAAATATAATAATACCAATTAATGCTAATGCACCTATGATAGAAATAATAATAAATGTCATTGGCCAACCGAAGTTTTGCCCTATTAATGTTCCAAATGGCACACCTAATATGTTACTCATACTTAACCCCATAAACATTAATGCCATCGCACTAGCGCGTTTTTCAGGCTTAACCATGCTTGCGGCTAATATTGAGCCTATACCAAAGAATGAACCATGAGCTAATGAAGTGATAATTCTACTTGTCATCATAAAACCATAACTTGGACTGAATGACGCTGCAAAATTACCGATAATAAATATGGTCATTAACGCTAATAATAAGTACTTTCTGTTCCATTTAATGGTTAACATCACAATGATAGGACCACCAATTGCAACGCCTAAAGCATAACCAGTGATCAGCTGCCCTGCTTGGCTAACACTAACGTCAAAGTCTCGAGCGATATTAGGCAACAACCCCATTATTACAAACTCTGTCATACCGATTGCAAAAGCACCGATTGCAAGCATCCATATGGCAATTGGATATTTCATTTAAGACACCCTTCCTATTTCCGTTTTTTACACATGTTTGTGATTATACTAAAGTAACCACAGCGAAAACAAGCGTATTGCTTAAAATTTTTCCAATACATTATATTAATGCGCTTACATAAATTACCTTTTTTATTTATTGCTATATAGCCACCTCTGAAGCTTCAAAAAAGCAATACAAAATAAAAAAACTAGTAATTATTTAAAAATCAAACCATAAACTTTATACATGTTTATGATTGAATATAACTACTAGCTTTTGGGTTTAATTGATTAATAAAGCATCGATAAAAAACCATATAACCATAATAACCATAATGATTGCTTGCGCAATAGAACTTGCTAAAAACGCTATAACTGAACCAAAACTTGCTTTTAACGCTTTCGACAAATTCGGCTCTTGTATTAACTCTACCGCTAATACGGCCACAAACGGAATAATAATTATTCCAAAAGGTGGAAAGACAAAACACCCTATTACCACACCGATTAATGCTGCATATTCACTTAATTTAGAACCGCCAAATTTGTTTACAAAATACTTATTCATAACAAAGTCCGCTATAATAATAAATACTGTAAACAAAATCATCGATACATAAAATACCCAAGATAAGTTTTGATTATCAAAACCAAATTGATAAATCAAAAAACCTATCCATAATATAAGTACTGAAGGAATAATCGGTTTAATAAGCCCGATGAACGCCAAAACAAATGACGCTATAATGAATAACCATAAAATAAATGTCATCAAAACCTACTCCAAACTTTCTTCCGTAAATTTTTGTTCTTTTGTGAAGTATATTAATATCATACCTAAAAAGATAGAACACGCAGAAACAAAAAACACATTGCCTAAACCTACCCAATGGCTCATAATTCCCCCTAAAAGGTTACCACATAGTTGTCCTATTACCATTGCATTCGCAAACAGCGTAGATGCGTAACCTGGGAAATCAGGTAAAATATCTTGGAAGTAACTAATACCTAAACCTAACAAAATAGCTAGGAAAATAGCTAGAAACACTTGTCCTACAATCATCATTACAATACTGTTAAACACACCAATACTAAAGTAGAACAACCCTCCAAATAGTCCACCTAGTAGGAGTAAAGTTCGTGTAGTAAGTTTAGCTGATAAAATGCCTAATATGACCATAAATGGTACTTCTAAACCTGCACAAATACTTGCTAAAACGCCCACGCGGCTCTCTGGTTCTTTTAAATAATTGGTAACATACAATGGCATATTCAAGGTATACATCCATTGACCAATATGCAATAAAATGAAAGCTAAAAACGGTACAAATAGTACTTTATCACGTAACATATTCGGTGCAGCCGCTTCTACATGCGTACTGTCAGCAACTGGACGCTTCGTTTTAATGTCTTTAAAGAAAAATACTTGTAATAAAAGTGTAATTAAAATGATTGTTATCGTTCCGCTAAATAATCCTGCATATCCTTTAAACTCTAGTAACAATGCCCCAATTAGTGGACCAAATAAGAAGCCAAATGAAAACATCGAACGTAAAACCGCATTGGCAAATTTAGCTCTATCTTTTGAAGTAGAAGTATTTATGGATTCTCTTGCCGATGCATACATTTGAGGCATAGCCGGAGCAAAACATCCTTGAAAGATGGCATACATTGCTATAAATATCCATATCTCATGAATATAAAAATAAATTGAAAAACTGATTGCTCCCATAAAAAGTGCAGTAATGATAATGACTTTCCTGTTGATACTATGTGTATCAGAAAAACGCGCTACAATTGTATTCATAGTAAATTGACTAATTGCGGCTAACGCTAACAATAAACCGTACTGAGTAGATGTCATACCTAAATCATTTGTAGCGAATAAAACAAGATATGGCACTGTAATAGCAATCCCCATACCTAACAACATCATATTAACTACAAATAATTTATAATTTTTTATATGTAATAGTTCTCTAAACATTTAGCAGCCTCTATTCCTATTAATTTCAATTAGCTTCTGGCTAAGTTAAATTTATAATCGAATAATGATAAGCACTTTCCATGTACGATTACTCTACATATTCCATCATTAAATTAATAAATGAATCTACTTGGGGCAACTGTAACATGCTCGGGTCATAACTCAAATAAGTCGAACGAATTAATGGTTTATCATCGATGTCTACACGTTGAAATTCGAACTGTTCCCGATCTAAGTGTTTCATCATAATCTCAGGTAAAATCGTAACGCCAACACCATTTAATAACATTTCTTTACATGTTGCAACTTGGTCAACTGTAATCATCGCATGGTAATCTTGTCCTATTTGATTACCGTACCATTCTTTAATTTGATTAATGTATATCGGGTCAGCTTGAAACTCGATAAATGGCATTTTCTCAACTTCATCGTTTCGATTTTTAGGATGTATGAAAAAATGTTCGTCATTAAATAAATGTGTATTACTCAAATTCATCATTTTATTACCACGTATAATCATTACATGGTAATCTCTATGGTTTGCTTTAATCTGCTCGCTTGAACCTACTTGAACTTGGATTTCTACATTTGGAAATTGTCGTGTATATAAATTCAAAACAACTGGTAACAATGTTTGGCCAATTAAAGATGAACAACCAATCGAAATCGTACCGTTTACTTCACCGATATGTGCTTGCATTTTATCTAAAAACAACCGTTCTCTGTTTAACATATCACGTGCATGTTCAATTATCATCATGCCTTCTGTTGTAGTTATCAGCTGTTTTTTAGTACGTATAAATACATCTACACCAAATGCATTTTCTATCGCTTTCAACCGCTGTGTTACTGCCGGTTGCGAAATATATAAAATTTCCGCTGCTTTTCTAAGCGTTTTTGTCTCATCTAATGTAGTTAACAAGCGATAATCGTCAATCTTCATAATTATCCCCCTATTTTTGGCAAATACTTCAATATTTTTATTTCCTTTTGTGGCGACTTTCCGGTTACGCTTCAACAATCTATTTAAATGCGATTTTTTCAAAACTTGCAGTGTTTACTATAACATGGTTATACCATAACTCATATAGCTAATTTCTATATCTCATAACCTAAAAATCATCGTGAAGTATAAGTGTTTTTGGAGTCTATATTGTTATTGGCTTTATTTTTATTTTGGCTAGTATCACAATGATGGTTATTATCATTTCCAGACTTCTTATACTGCGTATATTTATGTGTGAAATCTTTACGTTTTTTGCTTTTAGCTTTATTTTTATGCACAGACGATTGCTTTTGGTTTTTAGCTTTTTGCTTTATTTTATGATAACAATACATCATTTTATCTTGCATCGTTGTAAAGTCTGTATCAATTTTAATCATCAATTGATGGGCTATAATATACGCTTCATGGTATTGCTTGTTTGTTATTTGCCCTTGATTTAATGCACGTATCAAGTCATCTTCATCAACAAGTTCGTATTCACCATTAGGCAAAACTAATACATCTAGACATAAATCAATAGTCCGTGCATTGCCCTTTTGTGTAACATTTTTTATATTTATATCGAAGTAATACTCTAATGGATTGCCCTTGTCGTCTAACATCACCGTGATACTATAACGTTTTTTTTCAGGTAATATTTGTAACCACTGATAATTATCATCAGCGACAATAATATTTTGTCCTACAACCGAGACTTCTAGCGGTTCCCGTACTTTTTTCATAATTACTAACCCAATAATACCTTTGAATTTGTTATTATTCACTTTGACTTCGGTATATTCTCGGTCAACGATGCGACGCCAGTGACGTTTATCAATATATTTTACTTTCACTGCCACCACCTCCTTGTCATTATTATATAAAACTGAATCCTACATGTCATCTTATGTTTGTTGCATTTAGTTTTAAAATTGGTATCGAAAATATAATTATTTTTATTGTACTATATTTCATAGTGTAAAAGCGAAATTGACAATCATTGATAATTTTGTTAAATTTTATACATATTTTTCAGAAAATTCTTTAAAAGGGAGATAGTATTATGCCAACGACTCAAAGACCATTTAGAGCAGATCATGTAGGAAGTTTATTGCGCCCGCAACGTTTAAAAGACGCGCGTAAAGATTTCCAGAACAATGCCATTGACGCACAGACATTAAAAAGTATTGAAGATGAAGAAATTGAACGCATCATAGAAAAACAGCTAGAAATTGGATTACATAGTATTACTGATGGCGAATTTCGCAGAAGTTGGTGGCATTTCGATTTCTTAGAAAATTTAGACGGTGTAGAAGGCTATACATCTGACCGCGGATTATCATTTGAAGGTGTTGAAACTCGTAATCACAATGTCAAAGTAGTTGATAAAGTGAAATTCAACCCAAACCATCCTCATTTTGAGCACTTTAAATTTTTATTCGATAAAGTGAATGGTCGAGCAACAGCTAAAGTTTCTATTCCAAGCCCAAATCAGTTGTTCCATCCTAATATTTTAAATGAAGCTATCTATCCAGACATCAATGACTTTGCACGTGACGTATCAAAAGCTTATCATGATAGTTTACTTAAATTTTATGAATTAGGCGCGCGTTATATCCAACTAGACGATGTCTATTGGGCAAATCTAACGTCTGGAACACAAAATACACGTGGTAGAGACAGAAGTGAAGAAGAAAAAGAAATTGCACGTCAACTTGCTTATAAAGTCGTTAATGATGCAGTAGAAGGATTGCCGGAAGACCTATTAATTACAACACATATTTGTCGTGGTAATTATCAATCTACTTGGGCAATCTCAGGAGGGTACGAACCAATTGCACCTTATTTATTTAAAGAACAATTAGACGGTTTTTTCTTGGAATATGATGATAACCGATCAGGTGATTTTGAACCTTTAAGATTCTTCCCTAAATCGCGTTCCTATGCAGTATTAGGATTATTCACTTCAAAAACAGGTGAGTTAGAAGATAAAAGTACTATTTTAAAACGGGTGAAAGAAGCACAGAACTATATAGATTTAGATCAAATCTGCTTAAGCCCACAATGTGGCTTTGCCTCTACAGAAGAAGGAAATAAATTAACTGAAGACGCCCAATGGAAAAAATTAGCATATATTGTTGAAATAGCAAATGAAATTTTTGGCACTTCAAAATAACTTAAACTAAAAGAGCGTATGACTTTTTCACATCAAAACGATTGTGAGAGTCATACGCTCTTTCAAGTATTTAACGTTTTATATCTTTTTGTGATAAAGCATAACGATTGTTAATTGTTTTTAAATTTGGATAAGTTTTATTCAACCATTCTTTACTGTATAATTCAAAATGATTAAATTCAAATGCAGGATGGCACATACATCCCACGAACGCATAACCAGAACCACCTTCAATAGACGAAGCAAAAATCGTCCCCTTTGGGACTACAAATTGTAAAACATCGCCATTCTCAATATGAGGCCCTACCGTGACTTGTTGATAATTACCTTCTGGATGTATCGCGAATCGCCTGCATGATAATACCAAATTTCATCAGCATCTATACGATGAAAATGTGAAATATTATCATGTGTTAAAAGAAAGTAAATACTTGAGTAAGCTGGTCTTAAACTTTCCTCATTCCATACTTCTTTAATCACTTCTTTATAATATCCACCTTCTGGGTGCGGGTGTAATTGTAATTGATTAAGCCATTGTTCTACAGCGTTATTTTTGTTCATATTATTTCAAATCCACGTTATGGAATACCTTTTGAACATCCTCTAGATCTTCTAGCGCATCTACTAATTGTTCAAATGTTTCTTGATCTTCTGGTGATAATTCAATATCTGTCTGTGGTAACATTTCAAACTCAGCTACTTTAAATGTTTCAACACCTGTTTCACGTAAAGCGTCTTGTACTTGAGCAAATTGATCTGGTTCAGCGTATACAATGGTTAGACCGTCTTCATCAAAAACATCTTTAACATCGATATCTTGTTCCATCAAACCTTCTAAAATATTGTCAGCTGGTTTACCCTCAATGCCAAATACCGCAGTATGTTCAAACATATAAGCAACAGAGCCAGAAACACCCATGTTACCGCCATTCTTACCAAACGCAGCGCGGACATCTGAAGCTGTTCTATTAACATTTTCTGTAAGTGCGTCAACGATTAACATTGAACCATTAGGACCAAAACCTTCATATCTCAGTTCATCGTAATTTTCTTCCCCGCCACCTTTGGCCTTTTCGATTGCTCTACCGATAATATGATTTGGCACGGAGTACGTTTTTGCTCTTTCCAATGTTAAACGTAATGCTTGATTAGATGTAGGATCTGGTTCCCCAGATTTAGCTGCTACGTAAATCTCTTTACCAAATTTAGCATATATTCTACTAGTATTTTTATCTTTCTGGGCTTTTTTCTCTTTAATGTTATTCCATTTACGTCCCATGATTTCATCTCACTTTCTAACTAAATACCTTTATCAATATGATATATTATACAATATTTTCATTATATTACATAGATTAAGCGATGTTTTTTTGAATTAACACTTAAACAGACTATATTTATTAATAAAATAGAGTCTTGTATCATTATACTTTCGATAACGGTATGATTGGTTCAAAGCCAAAACACTTGTTTGTTAAGAAAAAGCAAGATAGAAATTCAATTTTTAAATTGGATTACTATCTCGTCCTTACTATAAATATTTTAATCCTAAACATCGTATATATAACTTTAGAATTAAGATAGTTAATTTTTTGTCGTTTATACAAACATATGACATTTAATATATTTTTTTAAAGTTTCAATATAAGTATGCATTCAATTTTTATTATATTTAACAAAGCAGATCGTTTTAAATAGTGAATTGTCAGGCCATACATAGATAAAATGATTTTAAAAATCCAACACAATCAAAATTAGACTGCTAACTTCTCTTAGAACATAAGAAATCAGCAGCCTACCTTATCTTTGTCTAAACCTATTTTAGTTATTCAATCTAAACCATTTCTTATAAACCTTAAAAACACTTTTTAAGCGCCGCTTCTTTAAAGGTTTAGCGCTTGCATGTCTTATTTCTAAATTAGTAACACTTATATATGAGGCTTAGCTTATATCATTTCATGCAATATTACTATTTTCTAAATTTATTTGCTAATCTTAGTACGTATTTTATAATGTGTAATAAATTAATGAATAAATTAAAGCCCATTTCACGCGGCGAATATTGCCCTCGTTTCATACGGTTGAAATCATATAATGTATATAATAGAAATAGTAACAAACCAACTATGGTAATGATCGTATGAAAAATTGGATTATTTACAAACATACCAATAATGCCCGCAACAATTAATGCGACTAATGTTACAAATAAGTATTTACCCATACTCGATGCATTACCCACAAAAAAGTAACCTATAATGCCAAACGCAATAAATGCTCCTATAGCTAACAACACATTTTTATAGAATACTTCTGTCCCTAAATTTTGCAGATAAGCTGTAAATGTCGCATACGACAGCAAACCAACAACAATAGCATATATGTGAGAAATGACTAGCCCATATTTACGCGCACGATTAGTTAAAACTGTAAACAATACTAATACTAGCAGTACAATAGAGAGTGGTTTTCTCCATTCCATAGGTAAAAATTGTCCAAAATAACAACCGATACCAAATATAATCCAATAATAAACAAAGAACAGCCATACTTTGCCATAAGCACGTGCTTTAGATTTATCTTGTTTTGGTTTATGTTGCTTGTGGTTTACGTGTTGTGCTGAGTCAGCCAATGCATTCACTCCTTAGATGTTTTTATGTTTTACACGTTGATTATTTTACTCATTCAGACAGCATAATTAACGCATATCAGCTTTAATAAATTTCACTTCTTATTTAAATGTGTTATTATCATTTTCACTAATCCACCAAAAATCAAACATTTCTGATATATTTTTTTGGACATTTTATAATTTAATTGAAATGACTGTCTTTTCAAATGTTACAAAGTAATAAAATTCGAAATCATTTTTTTATAATTAAAGTCTCCTCAACTCCCTAACAAAGGTATTTAGTGGTTTTTATAATCTATTTTTTTAAATGTTAATAATATTACATCTCTATAACAATAAACACAAGCCTCTTATTTTTTGTTAATATGTAACGTGAATCCAGTTAAAGAAAAGATTAAACTCATATATTTAATTTAAACAAAGTTATGTATATAGGTGTGAGGAGGAGTTCTTTTGAAAAAGTTTGCATTTGCAGTAACCGCTGCTTCGGGTGCAGCAGCAGTGATTGCTAACCATGAAGCTGAAGCGTCAACGCAACATACAGTACAATCAGGTGATTCACTTTGGTCAATCTCAGAACAATATGGTGTTTCCGTAGATGAGATTAAACAAAACAATAATCTCGATAACAATATGGTATTTCCGGGACAGGTTATCGAAATTGGTGGAAGTGATCAAGATTCAAGTTCAAACAATTCTTCACAAACATCAGGCGGTTCAACACATACAGTTCAATCTGGTGAATCACTTAATGTAATTGCTAGCAATTACGGCGTGTCAGTAGATGAATTAATGTCAGCTAATAATTTAAATGGTTATTTAATCCATCCTGGACAGTCGCTTACAATCCCAAATGGAACAGGTACTGGTGGTTCTGGTAACGGAGCAACACAAACACCAAATACTGGTAGTTCATCAGCTAGTGACGCTAACTTATATGATTGGGGACAATGTACTTGGCACGTATTTAATCGTAGAGCAGAAACTGGCAAACCAATTAGCACATATTGGTGGAACGCTGATCATTGGGCAAGCAATGCAGCAGCAGATGGCTATACAGTAAATAATACACCAACTGCCGGTTCTATTATGCAAAATTACGAAGGCCCAATTGGTCATGTCGCGTATGTAGAGCAAGTAAATCCTGATGGCAGCATCTTAATTTCAGAAATGAATTATAATACGCCGCCAGGTACAGTGGATTACCGTACAATTCCTGCTTCACAAGCTTCAAGCTATAACTATATTCACTAAAATATAGTTAAAATTTAGAAAATGAATAATGAAAGTAAACCACTAAATCTTATATAAAGTATTTAGTGGTTTTTATTTTTCATCTTGACTGTAAAAAATGAAAACAAACCATTTTCTTTTCATTTTTTACAAAGGGTTTTATTGTCTACGCTCGTAAAAACGTTTAAAAAGGAGACAATCCTGCTTATATACTAATCGAGGCCGAGACGTTATTGATGTCCCGACCTCGATTCAAATTTAAGATTAATAATATAAACATAACCTTTTAAATGTTTTATAAGAAAATATCAATAGCATAGTAAATAATTGCTGCTACTAACGCAGAAATTGGTAATGTAATTACCCAAGTTACAATCATGCGTTGTGCTGTATTCCACTTAACACCTTTGATACGATTAGATGAACCGACACCTAGAATAGATGAAGATACAACATGCGTAGTTGATAACGGGAAGTGTAATGATGAAGCAACAAATATTGTTAATGCAGACGATAAATCTGCTGCTGCGCCATTCGCTGGACGTATTTTCATGATATTTCCCCCAACAGTTTTGATGATTTTCCAACCACCAACAGCTGTACCTAAGCCCATTGCAGTAGCACAGGCTATTTTTACCCATAATTGTGGTTCGGTACTTGTCCCTGTTTGGATATTTGCTACTATTAGGGCCAAAGTAATAATCCCCATTGATTTTTGTGCATCGTTTGTACCGTGTGAAAATGATTGTAGCGATGCAGTGAAAATTTGGAAAAATCTAAAGTTACGATTCGTTTTGGTAAGATTAGCATTTTTGAATACCACTTTTACAATTGAATACATAATAAAACCAACACAAAAAGCAATAATCGGCGATAAAAGTAATACAACAATAATTTTTGTAAAACCTTGATAGTGCAGTACAGCAAACGAGCCTTGTGAAGCAATTGCTGCACCGGCGATTGATCCGATTAAAGCATGGGAAGATGAGCTAGGTATACCAAAGAACCAAGTCACTAAATTCCATATAATTGCTGCCAAAATTGCAGCTAAAACAACGATAAGCCCATTTTCTAATTTAAATGGGTCTACAATGTCTTTTGTTATCGTACTTGCAACTCCAGTAAATGTTAACGCACCAATAAAGTTCATAACAGACGCTAAAATAATTGCAGTTCTAGGAGTTAAGGCACGTGTTGAAACAGCAGTAGCGACGGCATTGGCTGTATCATGGAAACCATTGATAAAGTCAAATATCAAAGAAAAAATAACGATAGCTACTGTGATAATCAAAATATATTCCATAAGTTAGGACTCCTTAGCTATTTTTCATTATTATTGTTTCAAAGTTATTCGCTACAGCCTGACATTTATCGGCAACTTCTTCTAAACTTTCGTAAATTTCTTTGATTTTAATCAGTGTGATCGGATCTGTCTCACTATTAAAAATATGTTTAATAGACTGACGTAATATACCGTCACAATTAGTTTCAAATTCTTTAATATTAATAGAATGAATACGCATGTGAGAGAGTTTCTTATCAACCAATAAACCTACTGCCAATTTCATTTCAGCAATAGCTTTTTGGATATTATCAACAAATTCAGCCATATATTCATCCGTATATTCAATAGAGTACATTTCAAACATTGCGGAAGTTTCTTCTATTGCATCTAAAACATCGTCAATGGCGTTACATAAAGAGAGGATATCCTCACGTTCAATAGGTGTAATGAATGTTTGGTTCAAATCTGAAATCACTTGATGCATTAATTCATCACCATGTGATTCGTATGTTTTAATATTGTCTGAGTATGCTTTAAGATCTAAATGTGTATTAAAATCCATTTTGCCAAATTCAATTGCTGCACGGTCTAAGTTGAATACCATTTCCTCAAGTTTCACCATGAACTTATCTTTTTTCTTGTTAAACATTCAAAAAATCCTCCATTTACATTGACCATTACAATCACCTTCAATAAATTTAAAAAAATTAGATTCCTTTAGAGACAAATTAAGATTGGCAAGATTTACAATGCGCTCATTATTTTGACAATTATTAAAATTATGTAAATGAACTTTTGCTTTCTAGGTTTAAAAAATCTTACAAATGTTGATTTGCTCTTATTTGAAAATAGCACAAATTTAACAAACTCACAATTAAATTTACAAATTCTTAACATTACATTTTAGTTAAATTAATAAAAATGTGCTTATTTCTACTATTACATTTTGCTTTTCCATAAAAAGTTTCAATTGCATATTACACATCGTTAATCAAAACTCACAATAGCAATAATTGCATAATTTCCATCTATAATCAACAACTATTTTGATTCATTTTTTAAAACTTTAAATGGTACGAACCTCTCAATTTCTATTCAATTATAAATATCAAAATAAAAAAATAAAAGAAGCAACAAAATCATACTTTCTTAAAAGATTTTGTTACCTCACTCACTATGAATATTACATTTTAATTCAAACTTATTTTAAATACACTTTCTAATTCAGGCAATCATTACCAATTACATAGAAAAGCTTAACATCTAATAGCCTAGACTCTCTATTTGTTTTCTAAGTTAGTTATAACTTAAGGGTAAAAATACACAGTTTAGATATTTGGAAGTGGTTATTTTAAAAATTGAAATAATTAATGCTCAGATAATCTGGATACTAATTCATTTTGGTTAGGGAAAATAAATTGGACTGATGTTCCTTTTTGCATTTCTGAATTAATATGGACTGTGATACCTAATTTTTCTTTTACATTTTGGACAAGATACAAACCTATACCAGAAGACGTTGTTTCATTACGATTCGAGGTGGAAGTAAAACCTTTATCAAATATTCTTGGCAAATCTTTTTGGCTAATGCCTCTCCCCTCATCTTTTATATTCAACGTTACATGATTTTTAATTAACGTTCCATTAATATGGATTGTACTATGTTCACTATATTTGACTGCATTAGATATAATTTGCCTTATCATCATTCGACACCATTTAGTATCTGTATACACCTTGTAGGATGTTTCGAAATTGAGTTCAAAGTCTATACCTTTTGCTTGGCTGATATATCTAGAAATCTGAATTTCATCAATAACTAAACGTTTTAAATCAACATGTTCATAATACATATCTTTATTTTGTGATTCTAATCTAGTTAAAAATAAATGTCTATCTAACATATCGTTGATACGTGTCCATTCGAATAATAAAGCTCTTTTTCTTGTACCGTCATTTTCTTTTTCAATTAATAACTTTAAAGCAGTAACAGGTGTTTTAATATCATGCACAAAATCAGTTAGTGAAGCTTCAGTAGACTTAATTTGCTTTTTTTGCTTTGTTACTAACATTTTTTGAGTTGTAATTTGATTATACAAATATTCAACCATTTGTTGTTGAAACGGCGTATCTGCAAGTGATTTATGCTTTAAAGCTTCAGGTTCAATATTTTCATCTAAATGTTTTAAAAATTTAACTTCTTTTATATAGGTATACAGTAAAAATATAAAACTTAACCCTATATTTAAAATGATAATATATAAAATGCTATCTACACTTAAATCGTAATCTAAGTACGCAATACCCAAAAAAATAAATTGTAAAAACAGTAGCCATAATATCCAATGCTTACGCGAACGTATAAACATCCATACCCATTTAATACTATCCATGGGCCATATACCCTTTTCTTATTTTAGTTTCAATTGCATCCTTCATATCAATATCAGATAATTTTTTTCTTAAACGATTTACATTGACCGTCAGCGTATTATCACTCACAAATGCTTCATCATCCCATAACGCAGTAATCAAAGTATCTCTAGTGACAATTGTATCTTGTTTTTTCACTAGCATTTCTAAAATAATCATTTCTGTTTTAGATAAATAAATCACCTTATCTTCTCTGCTAATGCTATCTTTTGTAAGATCAAGTGTCGCTTCTTGCCAAGTTATTACTCTTTTTTCATCTAAGCTAAATTGATAAACACGTCTATAGATAGCTTGTAATTTTGCAATTAATACATTTGTATTAAATGGCTTTTGAACATAATCATCTGCCCCTAATTCCATACTCATAACTTGGTCCATTGGGTTATCTCTAGAAGATAAAAAGAGAATTGGTGTATTTGATATTTCTCGGATTTTACGTGTCCAATAGAAACCATCATATTTAGGTAGTTTTATATCCATGATCACAATTGCTGGATCTACTTCATTAAATTTATCCATCACTAGATTAAAGTCCTCAACACCATTAACATTAAAATCCCATTGTTCTAGTTCTTCACTCAGTTCTTTAAATAATGTCATATCATCTTCCACTAACAAAATCTCCATATACTCACCTAAATTATTTTGTATATTTTATTTTTTCACCCGAATTGATACGTACTTGATAATGTTTAATTCGGCAATCGATTTCAAATCCTCTCATCATTAAACCTTGAAATGGGGATTGAAATAGATAATAAACTGGCCAAGTTAACTTAGGAATATAATCATATAAATGCACTAAGACTTGTTGTGTGCCTTTTAATTTACGGAATTCTAACTTTCCTTGCTTTTTGAAATTAGATTTTACAATTTTACCACCTACGAGCAATAAAGTAATCATGTCTGTATCAGTTTCAATCCTCTGAAGTACCAATAAAGGGTCATGCTTATTTTTTATATAAATAATAAAATAATCTTCTTTTTGAACTGTATGTAAAAAAGTACCTTTCGTTTCATCTAACCATTTAAAATAATATTCTACCATTTGATTTAAAGTCCAATTCATCGGTAATTGTATACTCAATGCACTTCTCACATCATCATATTTCGATGATTGGAGTTCTACAGCTACGTGTGGGCGCGCTACTTCCGCTTTCGTCTGTGTTACTTCAGTACCATAAGCTGATAAACGCTGTATTGTTTCGGTATCAAAACGGCTACCACTAATATAAATTATTTTGCCTACACCTTGTTTAGCTGCAGCTCTACCAAAATTATCTGCCGCTATTAAATTCATGTCTCTAGCAGCTGCCTGCGTCAATTTAGCCGAATGTTTCGTTGGATCTAAATAAAATATCGCTATATTCATGCCATTCATAGCTGATAACACATCATTATAGTTATAAATATCTTTTTCTAGCCAAATAATTTCTTTAAAATCTTTTTCCTTAGGGTACTTCGACAAAGTATATAATACCGCATCGTCTTTAATAGAGGGAATTAAATTTTTCCCTATATAGCCTGTAACACCTGCAAGTAGTATATTAGGTTTCATAATACTCCATCCTTTAACGTATATTTTCTTATTTTAAATATTCCCTAGTAAATTCAAGTTAATGATGTTAAGTTATACTATAACTGAGTTTAAAAATTAGGAATAAGGAGTGGACATATATGGTTCATCAAATTCGAGAAATTGGTATCAATGATATAGAACCTTTCGTTAAACTATTAAGCACGATCTATGATGAATCTGATTATTTGATATACAATCCGGGCGAATATGCGCCGTCTAATACAGACGCGGTTGCAACTTTAGAACATTACATTACTTCCCCTTCTAATGCCATTTATATCGTAGAAAATAATGGCGAACTCGTTGGCTTTGCAATCGTCGCTACAGAAAATTTCGAACGCACACGTCATGAAGCACATTTTTCTATGGGTGTTATAAGACACTATCGCGAAAAAGGATTAGGACAATCATTAATCAATTCTATCGAAGCGTGGTGTTTAAATCATGATATTCATCGCATCGAAGTCGAAGTAGTTCCTGAAAATACGACCGCTGTTGATTTATTTAAAAGTGCTAATTATCAAATCGAAGGAGAACTTAAAGATAAACTATTTATTGATCATCGTTACTATAATAAATATATCATGGCTAAATTACTAATTTAACGATTTAAATGTAAAAAAACATAAATAACTTTCTTATTTATAGTTTAATCTTTTTTTTATAAATATCCAAATGACAATGACATGTTTTGAATTAAGATATAAAACACTGCTTTTATTTAATTACTAAACTTTGTAAGTTGAAATTCGATGCTTTGAAAAGTGTGAAATACAACTCTAACATTTCTAAGTGCTGTCTGACTAATATGGCTAAAATCAAATAATATATCATGAATCAACTAAACCTTACCCTGTATTCCAAATGAAGTATATGCTTATGATTATGCTACACTCCTAAACTTGAACGCTAAAATTCAACTTCAGGAGTGTTTATTTATGTGTAGTAAAGTGCACTTTAGATTTCAATTAAAGTTAATTCAAGTGTACAACTTTAAAACATGAAGTTATAGAATATGAGGCAAAGCATACAATATTAAATAATTTTAAATAAAATACTATTACAATCAGTGTAACGCTTTAGTTACCAAAATTTCTAATCTCATATAGTTAAAAATACAAAAAACAAGTAAATTAAAAGCAAGATATCTGTGAAAACCAGAAATCTTGCCTTGGTTAGTTAGTTTAAACAAAAATGACCACAATCAATATTCAATTCTTTTAAATAAAATTAAACTAGCAGCATAAAGAATTAAACAATAAGCGATAGACATAATTAATATAATAATAAATTGTGATAAAAATACTTTGAGGCTGTTAGCATCTGTGAAACCATTAGGGAAAAGATAATGGAGGCCATGAATTAATGGCGCAATTGATATAAACATAAATAATAAAATAACACCTAATATAGTAAAACCAGTTGAAAACTTCATAGATAATAATACTGCAAAACATATAGCGATAAATGAAATACCAAAAATGCCAAAAATACTTAAAATATCAGAATACATATCCTCTGTTTCAGTAGGCAAAAACATCCCAGAAGCGTAGTTGAAATTTTTAATAAAAGTAAAATAGAGTACTTCCGAGACTATAAACAGTATAAAGAAATAAATAGTGTATATAGTAATCAAAGTAAATAGTTTAGTGTTAAGCAGTTTTGTACGTTTAATATCTTTGTAAAAAATTAATTTACCGCTACTGTATTCTTCGTAAAATAGTAAACTAACAAAATAAGACATCATGATTAAGGGTATGGCGAATTGAGATTGCGCCAATAATATGCCACAATAAAAATCTAAACCAGACAATCCATTGTTGACGCCACCAACTTGCATAAAATTAGTTGGTAGAAATAAAGTGATTAAATAGAGTAACGGATATAAAGCGATAGCGAAAAAAATTTTAGCAGATGTACGGGATGATATATTCAAGAAAATATTTCTAAATAACATTTAATCATCTCCTTTATTTTCAAAATGATTGAAAATGTGATATAAATCTTCTTCAGTATTTTCTATGCTTACTAAATTATATTTTTCGAGTATCTTTTGCATTAAACCATTATAGTCATCTCCCTCTTTATTAATATAAATAATATTATCTTCTATTTTATTAATTATTGGGAAAAATTCTATATATGAAAGCGTGTCTGCTTGTGTAACATTTTTATTAAGTACTATTTTAAACGAAACATGTTTATCTAATTCTATACTATGCAGCTTGCCTTCTTTTAACATGACAAACCTATCACATACTTCTTCTAGTTCATTTAATTGATGACTTGATATTAAAAGAGAAATACGCTTGTTTTTAACCCAATTTTTAAGTGAGCTTATCAATATTTTCACGCCATTAGGATCTAATCCTACGAAAGGTTCATCCATAATTGCTAATTTAGGCTCAGTTAATAAACACATTGCTAACGAGAGTCTTTGTTTCATACCAAAAGAAAAATCTTTAACTTTTTTTTTAGTATCTAATAGGCCCACTAATTTTAATATATTATGAATATTATCTATGTATTGCGTTTGATTATTTACCTTTAAAAAGTATAATAAGTTCCTTTCAGCTGTTAAATGCTCATAATAAACAGTATCAATCATAATTCCAACATTTTTTAATATATTGTCGTGTTTAAAAATATCTATTTTATCAATATAAATATGACCTGAAGTTGGTTTTTTAGTTTTAGCGATTATTTTCATTAAAGTTGTTTTGCCAGCACCATTTTTACCTAGTAGACCCACTATTTCTCCTTCATTAACAGTTAAATTTATATTATCCAAAATCATGACATTATCATTTTTAAACTTTTTATAAATATGATCTATTTTTAACATCTTTGCTCCCTCTTTTCGTAAATAGTTTAGCCAGTAAATAACTTAGAACAAAGTACAGTAAAAAAAGAAATGTTAATTGGGAGAGTGATAACAGATTCGTATTCATACTAGTATAAAATCCGTCTTTTTCATAAGCATATTTTGAAGCTATATCATAAAAAACAGGGTTATGCATAATTGATTTAGCAGATACCACGTAATAGATTAGGTTAAAAATACTCATAATAAATATGAGTGATATAGTATATTTAGTTTTACTAAAACATATAGAAATCATATTTATCATAATTGGAATTATGATAATACCTAATAGCATTACTATCAAACCTAAATTAATATTTATAATTGACATCGTTATAGAACATACAATATTTAAAACGAATGAAATTAAAATACTTTTATATTTTGCATTCAATTTTAAAACCTCCACTTTTAAGAAAATCTATATACAAACACGTTATATAACCAATGAAGAAAAATAGCATCCTGTAATTTATATTTATGATATAGATAATACAATAAAAGACTTATTGGAAACTTCGTCAGCAAATTTATTAAAAAATTCCCATTTAAATGTAAAATTAAAGCAAACATTAAAGAACCTATAATAAAACTCCATTTTTTATTAAAAGCAGATATCAGTATCATTAATATTAAATGTCGGAATAAAAATTCTTCACCGAAAGCGACTATAAAATATTCTATTGTTGCTGCTTTGCCAGCTAAGTATAATGATAATAATAAGACTATCGGAAATAATATTACTGTTCTTTTCCAGTCAAATACATGGTTCAAAAGGTGTTTTATAGGTTTGCCTAAAAAACGGTTAATTAATAAAAGCGGTAAAAGTATAAAAGATAATAAAAAACACACCACAAAAGACATTAAGTATATACGTGAAAATACACTGTCGTTGAAAAACGTAATAAACATTATACATACATTAAAAAAAACACCTACAATCATAATTAACGCGCTTGATGATAAAACACTTTCAAATTTTTTCATTATTAGCTCCTAGCCTCAGAATAGAAAAGACTAAGATATTAATTTAAAATTTTATTAATATCTTAGTCTTTAACTACCACTTATTTTGCTTAGAAATACCATCTTTTACCTCTTCTACCAAATTTAAAAATCCATATATTTACCTCATTCAAAGAAAAAAGATCCATTAATGATTTCATAACGCTCCCCTCCTTTCACTATGAGTATACTCTATTTTTTTATAAGACACAATACAATCATAATTTTAATATATTTATATTTTTTTAGTTATCTACAGTTTAATATAAAATAATGATTTTTTAGTTATGATGTTTTAAAGGTATAAGTATATTATACAAAGTTCTATTTATAATACTTCATAATCACTTTAAATAAGCATATAAATATTAAAAAGTGTGCATTAATCTATTTTGATAAGCTAGTGTTATAGTGTGAAAGTAACTGGGTGTTAACAATTATTTCTTAGCATTGATGCGCTTATCATTATTGAAGTAATAATAATGCTTAGGGTACTAACTAAATAATGATATGCTTTTTATAGCTTATTGTTACTTATCTTCTGAAAATAATTGTTCGCGAGTCGTTTTGAATATCCACGATTCGGCCGAAAAATGCACAACCAAAATTAAACTTTTCATATCAAAAAAAGCACCTCCATTAAAATGGGGTGCTTTTTTGGTAAATGTATATAGGCATGATGTTATACTACATTACTTTAGTATGGATTTAGTTCAACGCCATTAGGGTTAGTCTGTTCTGCGTTAAATTCAGTTTCGACACCTGATGATGTTGTGTTTCTACTTAGAAATGCTAACACGTCTTTCATATTTTGTTGTGACTCTGGCAATTCCATATGAAATTGATATTGATGTCTTAATTTATGTGTACCATCATAAAACAATTTGTCGACCGGTACGTCTGTTGCTTTTAATTTTTTATAAAAATTAATATTTTGACTATAAAACGGATCGGCATCACCAACAGATAAAAATGTGGGCGGATAATCTTCAGTAACTTGGTTTATGGTAGACATTTCACTAATATATTTAAATTGTTGTTCCCAATTTCGTTTACCAGTATAACTTTCCATAAACAATTGAATTCTCGGAAACTCTGTTGCCCTAACTGTTTTCATATCAAAGAATCCACCAAAAAAGATTGCTGCTTTAAGTTGGTCAGGCTCAAATTGTTGTTTAAATTCCATATCTTCTCTTAATGATTCATTTGTTTGGATCGCGGCATATTGACTCGACAATTGTGCACCAGCAGAATCTCCACCAAAAATAACTTGATCAAAATCAATCGGTAATTCATGTTTATTTCTTTTAATAAAACTTACTGCTTGATCAATTTGTTGTAGTTGCATAGGATATTTAAAATCCGGCGCAAGTGCATAATTGATATTCACGACAATATACCCTTGCTCAGCAATTTTAGCTAACAAAGGATTTTTGTACTGTTTGTCTCCAGCGATGAAACCGCCCCCATGCATCCAAAAAATCACCGGGAGTTTATTATCTTGGTCTAATTCATTTGGGGTTAATATATCCAGTCGGCTATTCGGCAAGCCGGTGTCATAAGTGATATTTGTAAATGCGTTCACATTTTTATTATTGATTTGTACTTTTTCATCTATTTCTCTTGTATTTTGTCTGTCATATTGGAATTTTAAAAGTAATGCCATAATTACTGCAACAACAATAATAATGACCGTCGTGATAAGGGTCCACTTACGTTTATTTTTCATAGATTACCTTTCCTTTCGGAAGCATTGTACCATAATAAATAATTTCACAATAGTATTATTAAGAATTGACACACTAGAAAACTCAGCTTGCAGTTATTAGCAAGCTGAGCTACATTATATTTTTATTTATATTGTTTCTTTAACATTTTATGCAATGAATTTTTTGTTTTGTCGTTTTCTACTGTAGTACTTAATAAGTACGCCAATAACAACGATAAGACCAACATAACCCATAATTGGATATAAATAGTTTATTAAGCCTGCGAAACCAACAAAGCTTAAACCATAAGCTATAATTACCATAGCTACAATAAAAATATGATACTTTTTACTATATGGTTCTGTGAACCGCGCTGCGAACGAATACATTAAACCAAGGATTGTATTATACATTACAGCTAACATAATGATTGATAAGACAAGCGCTATCCATGGACTTATATCATTCGCTAGCGTCAACATTGGTATGTCTGCATCTTTAATTTTAGGAAATTCAGACTGTAACGCAAAGTTAATTAAAGCTAATAATACCGTATAAACAATACCACCAAATAAAGCGCCTGCGCCTGAAACTCTACGTCTTGAAGCGTCGCCACCGATTGCTACTATTGTACTAAACCCTACGGCAAAAGCCAGTCCACCATAGTTTATACCATATATAATTCCTTTCCATAAAGTAGCTTCTGGTACAGTCTCATTGACCTCACCAAATGAGATACTACCGTTAAATAAATAATACCCAGCAATAATAACTACTAACACAATTAGAAACGGCGTAACAATGCCTAATGCTCTAACAATTTTATTAAAATCCATCAATAGTGTGATATATATTGCAATAACCATTATCAATGCACCTAACCACGTCGGTACACCGAAACTTTCTTGAAATGTTGATCCTGCTCCAGCAATCATTGTAACTGAAATACCGAATAAGAAAAAGATAAGTAAATAGTCCACAATTTTACTGAATGCACTTCCGAATAAATAATCTAAAGTTGATTCATGGTTTTGTGCGTCAAACGCCGTACCAATCTTTGCAACTTGTCTACCTATAAATCCTAAAATGAGACCAGAAAGTATAACACCAATATATGACCACAAGCCATATGGTGAGAAGAATTGCATAACTTCCTGTCCTGTTGAAAAGCCAGCACCTACAACGATACCGACATAAGCGAAACCAATTTTTATAGCTTCTTTATTCAACCCCATGTGATAAATAACCTCCTCATAGTTAACACATTTTGTAATTATAACGTACTGACTATAATTTGCAACATGACAAAATTAAAGTTTACACAATCCATTAAAAAATAAAGATTATATACAGACTATTTATTCCTTTTTAATCATTCACTTTTACTTTTAAAAATAAATAATTGCATATCACATATACTATTATAATAAATAATATCAATTAACATTTTGCAACTTTATACATTTTCTCTTTATAAAGACACACCAAAAATACAAGTAAATTTTTTTGAAAAAATTTTTATTTTTTTAAATAAACGTCTATTTCATCCTAATCATGATTAAACAATAGTCCTATTTTTGAACATAAAAAAACCGAAAACAATCAATATAGAATCGAATTGTTTTCGGCTGAAACCATTTTCATATTCAATTGTTACCACATCAGAATTCAATCATATCCAACATTTAACTATTGCTTATTAATGTGCATTTTTAAAATGATTAAGTTCATTGAAATCGACTACTACATTATCTAAACGTTTAGCAGTTTCTTTTAATACATTACGTGCAACACTATTTGAAGGATCTATTTTCAGTATTTGGCGAGAAATCTCTAATGCTTTTTTATCAGAAATGACTGGTTCGGGAACTGCGTGTAATAATAACATTTGCAATAAGCTTTTTACTTCTTTGCCGTCAGTAAGTTTTATGGATGATTCCGCATGGTAATAAGCAGAATCTAAAGCTCCTTGTAGTTCACTTAATGGATAGACAAGTAATAGAAAAGCTAAGTCGTGCATTTCTGCAGTTTCTTCATTTTTCATCATATCTAAAATACATGTATAGAACATGATACTTTCCACTTCATGAGCACTTGAGATATAAGCTTCTTCAAATTCCATAAAATCTGTCTGGGACATAAGACGTTTTACTGACTCAAATTCGCCGTTTAAGACATGCTTCTGTATCAATGCTTTCATGGCAATGTCCTCCTAGATATCCAGATTTCTATAACAGTTATACATTATTTTACCACATCTCAATTATATATTCATTTAAAAAGAATATTTTTATCAAGTTAATTGAAGGCCTTTTAATTATAACTGTTCAATTCACACCATTGCTGAAATTTTATACATGTATCCTTGAATTTGCACTAATTGAATTGGTTGTTCAATTCATCTACTACTTCATCAATTGAGTTCCCTACAGAGATTTTTACAGCTGCATTAAAAGCACCCTCCACTATCGGTGCATTCATTTTTTCTACACGGTAATTTCCTTCATACATCTCAATGGCTAAATCAAGGTTCATCTCAGCAGAACCTATATCATAAAAACATAAAGCATCATTATCCAATTGGTTGATCATTTCTTGAATATCATCATAAGAAGTGCCAATATTACCATTTGCGCCACCTTGAGCTACAACTCCAACATCTTCTCCTACCATTTGATTAATAAGCGCTTTTGTTCCTTCAGCGATCTCCTTGCTATGGCTTACAATGATAATTTGTGTCATGGTTAATCAACTCCAATCAATGCGTTTAAGATATACACACTACTTTGGGCGCCAGGGTCAACATGACCTTTTGATGCTTCTTTGAAATAAGCTGCTCGGCCTTTTGTAGCTTCTATATTTTCGGTCAAATCTGCATAAGATTGCAGGTCCTCAAACGCTAGTGTGTCTCCATTACTCACCGCTTCGCTTGCACGTTCAATCACGTCATACATTGTTTTTTCATTCAATTCAACTTTGCCACGTTGAGCAACTGCTTCTGAAAATGTTTTGAGCACTTCTTTCAAGTTATCATTATCTAATTCATCTTTGACGACTTGTGACATTTTTACAAAACTAAAGCCATACAATGGACCAGAGGCCCCGCCAATATTTGACATTAATGCCATTCCAGTAGACTTGAATAATGCTGCCATTGAGTTATCATCTAGTTGTTCAGGCAAGGATTTAAATCCTCTTAACATATTCACGCCATGGTCGCCATCGCCAATCGCTCTATCTAACTCTGTTAATAACGGCTCTTTTTCCTCAAAAACATCAACTAAATTAAGTAGTCTCTCTTTTAACTCTGCTACATTCATATATCTTCACTCCCTCTTATATCTATCACCGTATTAAATATTAAAATACGGACTACTTGTAGATGTAGTCAGAGCTTCATATACGGCTTCAGAGTATGGCACAAATGTTAATGAAACACCTTCCATATCTAATGAAGTCATATAATCTCCGACTAACCACAGTTTAACGTCTTTTTGTTTATCATCTAATTGTTGTGACACATATTTTGTTACAATATTTAGTTCAGACAATGGCGTTGCCCCCATGCCATTGACCATGACAATCAGTTGTTTAGCTTTTACTTCTTTTAATAACTCAGCTATTAGTCGTTCTACAATCAAATCAACACTTTCAATTTTCTTACGTGCTAATCCCTTTTCACCATGTATACCAATTCCAATCTCCATTGATTCATCATCAATATCAAAGCCATATTGTCCGGTTGTAGGCACTAACGGGGACGTTAGTGCCATACCTATAGATTTTATAGTTGGTAATAATTGTTCTAGTTTTTCTTTAATTGTAGCGAGTGACTCTCCTTTATCTGCTAGATAACCAGCAATTTTATGCACAAATACAGTACCAGCTACGCCTCTACGTTGGGTTTCATCACTTACAGCTACATCATCTTTGACTACCACTGTTTCAACTTGTATATCTTCCATCTCCGCCATTTCTTGTGCCATTTCAAAATTCATAACATCTCCGGCATAATTTTTGACAACAAGTAACACGCCATCGCCATTATCTACGGCTTTGATCGCACTTAAAATCTTGTCCGGCGTTGGAGATGTAAAGACCTCACCACACACTGCAGCATCTAACATACCTTCTGCAACGTAACCAGCGTGAGCTGGTTCGTGACCACTGCCCCCGCCAGAAACAATCGCTACACCTTTTTCTTTTTTATTTTTTCGTACCACAACTGTATCGGAAATAACTTCAATCTGTTTATTTGAAATCGTAAGACCATCTAACATATCTGATAAAAATTGTGTTTTATCTTTGATTAATTTTTTCATAACGACGACCTCCTATTTTTAGCTATTCATATATAGTATACATTATCTATAAATGTAAACGCTAACAACTCCTCGTGTACTTTTAAAAAGAGTGGGTTACTAATCAATGTGTACTGGATTGATTATAGATACCCACTCTTGTTGAATAATTATGGTTTTTTAATATTTTTTAATTTATTAGGTTTAATGTGATACTTTCATATAATTCCCCAAAATATCCCTCTTAAACTGATTTTGTTTTATACATTAAGTATAAGAAATAAGGGGCACCGATAATTGATACTACAATACCTGCTGGGATACCAGAAGGTTGTAATATGATTTGCCCTACCGTATCTGCTAACACAAGTAAAAACGCACCGATAAATATAGATATTGGTAAGAATAATTGATGTCTTGGGCCAACTATAGATTTAGCAATATGTGGGCCCAATAATCCAATAAAACCAATAGCACCAGCAACTGACACCGCTGCTGAAGAGAGTACGACTGCGATTAATAATAGCACTATGCGTTCTTTTCCAATTTTCACACCAACGCCTTGAGCAATATATTGATGCGTATTTAACAGATTTAAAACATTCGATTTTAATAATAAAAATGGGATAAGTACAATGACCCAAGGCAAGAATGCAATTACAAAAGCCCATTCGTCACCCCAAATGTTACCCGCAAGCCATGAAGCAATAAATTCCGATTGGTCTTCATCAAATGTAGACATGAGCGTGAGCGAACCACCGCTTAACGCTGTAGCCATACCCACACCTACTAATACCATACTTGCCGGCGTGATACCTTCACCCCTATTGTAACTAAATGAAAATATAATTAATGCAGTAATTATACCGCCTAACATACTGATAAACGGTAGTACATAAACAAAGTTATCTGCGCTTACTTGTCCTACCACGATAAATAATGCGATAGCGAACCCGCTGCCAGCATTTATACCTAAAATACCAGGCTCAGCTAACGGGTTTTTAGTTACACTTTGTATAATAGCTCCACTCATTGCTAAAGCAGCGCCAGCTAAAATAGTAATAATCATTCTTGGAAGCCTAAATTCCATTAAGATAAGTGTATCAGTGTATTCACCTTGTCCTATTAATGTCTTAAAGAACGTACCTACTGACATCTTGTATTCACCCGATGTCATACTCCAAGCACACGCCAATAGTACCAATATGATAAGTATCGCCATTGTTAATAACTGCTTATGTCTTAACTTTGGATCTATCATGAAAAGCGCCCTCCTCTTTTAACTAAATATAAAAAGTAAGGTACGCCAATAAATGAAATGATTGCCCCAACTGGAGCTTCACCTAACATACGAGCTACCGTATCTGCAACCAACAATAACAAACCACCTATAATAGCTGTTAATGGAAGTACACGTGCATAATCTGTACCGACTAAATAACGCACTATGTGAGGTACCATAAGTCCTACAAATGCAATTTGACCAACCATGGCTACTGCAATACCAGCCATAACCATTGAAATAATCAAAGCAATTGCGCGTGTTAATGCTACGTTTTGACCCAAACCTATGGCTAGAGTTTCGCCTAAATTTAAAATAGTTAGTTGCTTACTCATCGCAACAATGATGACAAGTGCAACTATTATAAATGGAGCTGCCCATATTAATTGACCCCATGTTGTGCCAGATACGCCGCCTGCGCTCCAGAACGTCAAACTTTGATTTAATCTAAACAATAGTGCAACACCTTGACTTAAAGCTGTCAATAAAGCACTTACTGCAGCACCGGCAAGGATAATTCTCATAGGGTTAAAACCATCACTTCTTGATCTACCTATCATGAGGACTATAAAACCACCCATAATGGCGCCGATAAACCCCGCTATCATTAATACTATAAATGGGGCTGTTGGATAAAATGCAAAAGTGAGTGCTAACATGAAAGAGGCTCCTGAATTTAACCCAATCAAACTTGGATCTGCTAAGCCATTTTTAGTCACACCTTGAATAACTGCTCCTGAAGTCGCCAAAGCAACCCCGACTAACATAGCTCCTATATCTCTTGGTATGCGTATTTCACTTATTATATTATGTTGTTGATTTTTACTGTCATAATTGAAAACAGCGTCAAATATAGTTGAGATATGGATTTTAGCATCCCCAATTACAATTGATACAATCAAAGCAACAATGAGTAATACTACGCTAATGATAAATGTTGTTGTAAAATTTAGCTTCCCTTTTTTCTGTGTGGTCATCATTACACCTAAACTTCTGAATAGCTTTTTCTACATAAATCATAGGTAACTAGCATAGGTTTCCCAGTTCTGGGATCAGTACTAATTTCTACGTCTATATTGAATACTTTTTCTAAAATTTCTTTTGTTAATACTTCTTCAGTGTCACCATCTGCAACGATATCTCCTTGCTTCATCGTAATTAAATGGTCTGAGAAACGCACTGCTTGATTAATATCATGTAATACCATAATGATAGTACAACCTTGCTCTTCATTAAGTTGGGTAATTAATTCTAATATTTCTAATTGATGTGAAATATCTAAATAGGTTGTAGGTTCATCTAAAAAGATAATATCTGTACGTTGCGCTAATGCCATTGCAATCCATACTCTTTGACGTTGACCGCCACTTAAATCATTGATAGGACGCAGACGGAATTCATAAGTTCCCGTCACTGTCATAGCCCAATCAATCTCTTTTTTATCTTCTGCAGATAGTCTGCCAAACCCTTTTTGATGTGGAAAACGTCCATAAGATACAAGTTCTCCAACTGTTAATCCATCTGCTACTTCTGGTGATTGAGGTAAAATAGCAATTTTTTTAGCTACTTCCTTGGTTGATTGCGCATGCAAATCTTCGCCGTCTAGTTTAATTTCGCCACCTTTAATTGGCAATAATCGTGAAAGCGCTTTTAATAAGGTTGATTTTCCGCAACCATTAGGTCCAATAATAGATGTTATTTTACCTGTAGGAATGTGTACATCTAACTGGTCCACAATCACATTATCCCCGTAGCCTATCGTAACTTGTTCTCCTTCTAAGCGAGTCATAGTTTCCCTTCTTCCTAATACATAATAAGCATAAAATAATCTATATCGTTTATATTTGTTTATCGTATTGTTCTTCCAAATGATAATCATTATCACAGATGATATTATATCATTTTTTAGGTATGATGACTAATAAATATGATAGATTATCACTGATTATCTTAAGAATTTATACATTTATGTTTGCTATGTAAGTTAAAAAAAAACGATTTGAAGTGCCTATAACAATCGCGTCTTATTCTTGAATATGTTATCAACAGTAATTGGTGAAATAAGACAATTCATGCTGATAAAAACTGCTCCTACATTTGATAATTTAAACTTTATAAAAAATTAAAACCTTGATACACGATTTAAATCCTGTAACAAGGTTTTAATTTACAATTTTTCAATTAATGTTCATCAATTAAAAAACCATTACCATAGACATCACGTACATCATGAATAACGAGAAATGCCTCACTGTCTATTTTTTTGATTAAACGTTTGGCTTTGGTCACTTGCGTTTTTGTAATGACAACATATAATATATCTTTTTCTTGTTTAGAGAAATATCCTCTACCATTTAAAATAGTAAGTCCGCGTCCAACTTGTTCATCAATCACCTTAGCAATTTCATCTGGTTTGCTAGAAATAATCGTCATTGCTTTTTTCGTATTTAAGCCTTCAATAACATAATCCATAACTTTTGTACCGATATACAGTGATATCACTGTAACTAATGCACTAGGAATTGGTATCACTGTTAATGAAATTGCCACAACAATTAAATCGAAGAACAATAAGGCATAGGGCGTACTGACGTCTAAGTATTTATTAGCGATTCTAGCTAAAATAGTTGTACCAGCTGTCGTTCCTCCTGCAAGCACAATCACACCAATACCCAAACCTACACACATGCCCCCAAAAACAGCATTAACGAGTATATTACCAGTTTCTATTTCCCAGCTTACAGTTAATTCTAAAAATAATGATATCAAAATGGTTGCCACTATTGTTAAATACATACTTCTTTTACTCAAGAATTTATAGCCTATGGCAATAAGAACCGCATTAAATACAAAGTTAGTTATACCAGGGGATACGTGAAAGGCATAATAAAGTACGATAGCTATACCGGTCACGCCTCCCTCACCTAAATCAGCAGATATGATAAAAGTGTTAACGCCTGCTGAAAATATAAATGACCCGATTACTACCAAAATTAAATCTCGTACTGTTTTATTCACTCACATGACCCCCTTATATAACTCCAATCACTTGAATATTAGCAAACTATGGAAGATACCACAATATCATTCATAAAATACAGCTTATAAATACATGTGAAAAACCTTGATATTATCATATTTATTGCATTATCTTCTTTTAGAAGTTTAAAAATTCTGAATTTTCGGTTTACTTATACACTTTCCTTTGCTATAATAAAACCTATCTTCTTATTGATTAGCAATAAGAAGCCATCTCCTTTGTGTTGTTTATAGTAACATACAAAACAATTTTTGCTCGAGTATATTGGTAGTACCTAGTCCTTACTATTAATATACAATTAATTCATTTCCCGTGAAAGCCAAGTAATATTGAATGTGTATCGTCACTTCAATTACTTGGCTTTATTTTTTGATTTAATAATCGTTTAAAACAGAAACGGGTAGAAGCTGCTTCCTTCTAAATTTACTTTCTTCTCTCTGAACTTTAATGATTAGATAAAATAATACAAGCGCGGCCTTCTTCTTTTTTCCAATTAAATGCGCTTTATATAATAATGAGAGAAACATGATTATTTATGTTTCAGACCTTTTTATATCCATTTAATGCACAAAAAAGCGCGAGATGAAAACCAAGTGAATGCATTGGTTTTCTATTTCGCGCTATCTTCATACGCCATGCTAAAAATATATTTTCTATAACACTTCATCATATTTTTCTATTGTTTGAGAAATAATTCACTCAGTTTATACAACCACTTCACGCATGGTGTATTACCAAGCAAATAATCCAACAAAGCCAGCAGTCATGAGTGACACTAAAATACCTGCAAGTAACATCATAGGTACATATTGTGACACGAAATCTGAAGTTTTTTTATCTACGATACCTTTCAACGTACCAATAATCATTCCTATCGTTGAGAAGTTAGCAAAAGATACTAAAAACGTAGTAATCACTGCACGTCTATGTGGAGAATAAGCATCTACTACATCTTTAATTTGTCCCATTACCACAAACTCATTTGTTACGATTTTCTTAGCCATTTGTTGCGCAACAATCCAAGCTTCGTCAAATGGTAAGCCAAGTAATAAAGCAAATGGATACATGAAAGTGCCTAAAATTTGGTCAAGACCAAAGCTGCCTTTGAGACCAGCCCAACCACCAATAATACCTGTAATTAAATTGATAAAGCGATCAATTAAATCAGATAATGCAACAAAGCTAATAACGAAAGCGATAATAATCAAAATTAATTTACCAGCATTTAATACTGAATCTCCTAAAAATGAGAAAAATGGTTGTTTTTCAATTTCTTCATTGCGGATACTGTAAATAACATCTTCTTTCTCTTCTACTGAAACAGGATTTAAGATAGAAGATACGATAATTGCGTTAATGATATTTAATGGAATAGCAGTCAAAACTAAATCGCCCGGTATCATAGAAACATATGCACCAACGATTGCACCAGAGATTGAACTCATAGCCATCATAGCAACTGTTAACACACGTGTTTCTTTCATTCTTTTCAACTGTTCGTTAGATACGGCTAAAGCTTCTGTATTACCTAAAAACATCATTTCAATACCGAAGAAAGATTCGAATTTTGGCTGGCGTGTGACTTTAGCTAAAAACCAACCGATACCACCAATAACTTTAGGTAAAATATTAAAATACATTAAAATATCGAAAAGCGGTACTACCAATAAAATTGGGAATAGCGCACTTACAGCCATATCCATCGTTTCAGTATTTACCCAACTTGCAAAAGCAAACCCTGTACCTGCATGTGCAGAGTCAATCACCCAAGCAATTCCGTTCGCTAAGTATTGGACGCCTGCTTTCCCCCAAGGAAAATACATAAAGAACCATGCTAAGAACAAGTTAATAACGACTAATATACCAATAGATTTCCACTGTATGTCTGATTTTTTTCTAGAAAAAAGTACAGCGATACCTAAGAATACAATTAACCCAATAATGTTAATCAATAAAAACATCATACACCCACCATTTCTTAATTAAATAAATAATTAGCTGAATATATAAAAGCAACACTCGATTATGTATAAGAATTATTAAGATGAGCACATTGTCTACTGCTTGTTTTAAGCTACATGTATTAGTCCAGCTATCGTTCAATGCACTCATCTTTTAATTTTATTTCCTATTTATTTAATACTATGCTTGATGATAAAACCATCATTCCCTCAATGATTGTCACTTAATAATTCACAATAATTATATCATGTATGTACATTATATAAAATAACAATTTTATATAATGTACATACATGATATAAAATAACAATTTTATAGTTCGCATATATTTAAGAAACATAATTGATTCACGCAATATTATACGTGTTTTCATGTTGTTTTCATTAATTGTTCAAACTATCTTGTTAAGTTTTGTGTATGGACAAATTGCTGATATTTTTCGTGACTAGCCATTAGCGCTTGGTGCGTTCCTATACCTGTTACATTACCATTATCAATAAAAATAATCTGTTCAGCTTTCTTAATTGTGGATAACCTATGGGCAATCACAATTGTTGTTCGATTTTCCATTAATTCTTCTAAAGCATCTTGGATTTTTCTTTCACTTTCACTATCTAAATTGGCAGTAGCCTCATCTAATAATAAAATATCTGGATTTTTAACAAAACTTCGCGCAATATCTATACGTTGACGCTGGCCTCCTGATAATTTTAACCCTCTTTCACCAACAATAGTGTCATAGCCTTCTTCAAACGCTACAATAAACTCGTGACAATTTGCCAATTGTGCGTAATAAATCAATTCTTCATCAGAGACTTCCCGGTTAATACCATATAAAATGTTATCTCTAATCGTACCATTCATCATAGAATTAGACTGCATCACATACCCAATTTTCTCTCGCCATGCTCCTAATGCTATATCATAGATGGATTGATTGCCATATTTAATATCACCATGCTCAATATCATACATACGTTCAATGATATTGAATATGGTACTCTTACCTGAGCCCGAAGGCCCTACGAATGCAGTTACACTGCTAGATGGTATATCAAATGATATATTGGAAAGTATTGGTTTACTACCATATTGAAAATCCACGTTTTCAAAGGTTAAGCTCCCATCAATAATTGGCTGTAGTTGTCCTGTAACAAATACTTCAGTAGGTTCTTCCATAATTTCGTATATACGGCTACTTGCACCAACAGCTTTTTTATAGTCTGTGACTAATGTAGATAAATTTATAAGAGGCTGTGTTAATTGAATAACATAAAAAATCATTGCAATGAGTGTCCCTGCTGTGATTGCGCCAGTTGAAATACGTATCGCACCAAATCCTAAAATAACTGCAATCGTTAATAACATAATAACACCTGATATCGGTTGTATAACTGCTGTAATCTTCGCTTGTTTCAAACCTAAAAAGTATATCTCTTTTAAATTTTTATGCGCGTTATCTAATTCAATCTTTTCTGTTCGTGATACTTTAACTAATCGCATTTCTGTTAATACACGGCCTAATAATCCGCTAAAATTAGCTATTTCTGCTTGCGTTTTTTTTGATATATTTTGCATAATTTTACCCAATGGAATCATTATTAATACAAATATAGGTATTGTAATAAATGTTAATAAAGTCATTTGCCAATCCATCACAAATAACATTATTAAAGATCCTACAATAGTTAATACAGAAGGCAGTAAATTGGGCAGTTTTTGCGAAATAAATTCATTAATCACTTTTGTGTCATCCGTTAAACGGCTCATTAATTGACCACTTTCATTTTTATCAAAAAATGGCATTTTTAAATGGATAATATGTTTCCATAAAACGGAACGAATAGCATAAATGATTTTCTCCCCAATTTTACTCAATAAATACAAACCTATACCACTGAGTAAAGCGTTTATAATAAATATGGATATAAAAGCAGCGATAAACATCCAATTAATATTTTCAAAAGAAAATTTATCTACAAGTTTACCTGTAAAAAAAGGAACTACTAGTCCAGTAATACTGCCTAATGAAGAAATTAAAACAGCAATGATAATCAGACCAACAGGCCACGATAATTTTTTAAATAAGTAGAATAACGGATTCTCTTGTTTCATGTGTATTTACCTCTTCTAAAAATTTTTTAATTGTTTCATAACTTATGTTAAATGTGAGCAGTTTAACTTTAAAGTAATAAGCTAATTCAATTTTAACTCAATTATTTCGTGTTTTGCACAACAGTTTTCGATAATTTAATTATTTCAAATTTTCATTGGTGTAACATTTTATAATCTTCATACAATATGCTAAAATACTTCTGTTGTAGTCAAACAGAATATATTAAGAGGGAATGTAATTATGAGAAAGTTAATTATGGTAATTGTAACTGCGCTCTTCGTCGGTTCAATTATAACACCTTTTGCCGAAGCAGAAACAATAACACCCACGCAAGCGGCAAACCAATATGGTTATAATGTTACCGATGATTATCAGCCTGAAAGTGCAGTAAACATTGCTCAAACTGGTCAAATTCTTTATCAATATAATATTGATCAAAAATGGTACCCTGCTTCAATGACCAAACTAATGACAATGTATTTAACACTCGAAGCAGTAAAAAAAGGTGATTTAGCTTTAGATGACAAGGTGAAAATCACTGATAAACATTATCGAATGTCTACCTTGCCTGAATTAAGTAACACTAAGCTCTATCCTGGAGAAACTTATACTATAAAAGAGTTGCTTCAGATTACAGTTTCAAATTCAAGTAACGCTGCAGCGCTTATACTTGGACAAGAAGTTTCTGACAACCTTTCAGATTTTACTGATTTAATGAATAAAAAAGCAAAATCTATCGGTATGAAAGATACACATTTTGTAAATCCAACAGGCGCTGAAAATAACCAATTAAAAGATTTTGCACCAAAAAAATACAAAAATGAAGATAATAATACTTCAACTGCTAGAGACTTTGCTATTTTAGCACAACGTACAGTTCAAGACATACCGAATATCCTACACTTTACTAAACAACTAGCACCAACACAACACGGTGTTACATACTATACATTTAACCATTCATTAGAAGGTGCAGATATGAGTTTAGAGGGTACGGATGGTTTAAAAACTGGGTCAAGCGATATTGCGGATTATAATCATACCATCACTACCAAAAGAGATAAGTTGAGAATTAACCAGACGATTATGGGTGCAGGTGATTACAACAATTTAGGTGGTGAAAAACAACGCAATATGATTGGTAATGCCTTAATGAATATGTCTTTCGATCAATATAAATACCAAAAAATTATTTCAAAAGGTACACATAAAATTAATGGCAAAACATATTATGTAGAGAAAGATTTATATGATGTACTTCCAAGTGATTTCGATAAAGATGATTATAAATATGTTATAAACGACGGCAAACTGCATATTGAATATGACCGTAAATTTATTTCTGATAAATACGGACCACCAACAGTTAAGGTAAGTAAGCCAATTATGCATCAAACTACTACAATCGTTAAAACAACTTGGGATGAACATCCTGTCTTAACTTTACTGGGTACTGTTTTAATTATTGCTGCTATTGCTATTATTATTTATCTTATTATCGAAGCTTTCAAAAAAAGAAAAAACCGTAAATAAGCTATAAATAACTGCTTATTAAAAAATGTTTTTCCAATAAAAAGGATCGTTCACATTTTGTGAACGATCCTTTTTACATAGTTACTTAAAATTAATTTAGAGACGAAATCTCTTTTTCAAAAAGATTGCTTTCTTCCAATTCTGTAAAAATCGCTAGACACCTAAAATTAAGTTAATCAAAAATTTAACCTAACCATCTGCGACCAATATCATAGTCAGGGCTGAGACATTGCTTTATGCCCCAGCCCTAATACATATATGTGCCTAACGTATGATTTACGGTTAACTAAACAACCTAAAAATAATTGCTTGTCAGTTTATTTTTCAGCGTCGCCATATAGTTCTTTTTTAATTTGAGTCGTAGAAATGCCTTCAGTACGGTTAAGGTAAATGACTTCACATTTATCTTTCAAGAAATCAAATTCACCTTCCCAATCATGTCCCATTACGAAAGTATCAATTTCATAGCGATCAACATCAATTTCTTTTTGACCCCATCCACTTTCAGGGATTACTAAATCAACATAACGGATAGATTCTAACATCATTTTTCGTTGTTCATAGTTATAGTAAGATTTTTTGTTTTTAACACGATTAAATTCATCTGTAGATAAAGCTACTACTAAATAATCGCCCATTTCTCTAGCTCTCCTCAATAATTCAATATGACCATAATGTAATAAATCATACGTTCCATAAGTAATAACACGTTTCATGCGCTCATACTCCTTAACAAAATTTAATTAAAATTAACATTTTTTAAAAGTATAGCATAATGATCAAAAGTTTACGAATGATACTAAGTTTTACTTTTTAAGTATTTGCTTTAATTTTAATTTCCCTCTAAATTTAAAACGTTTCGGAATTGTTTCAAATTTAAAACGATAATAATTAGGTCGACCAATGCCGACACTTAGTAATGTCTCTTGCCATTTTTTGTATAACGTTTTATCCCAGTACTTGTTCGCTTGTTCAACAACTTTGATGATTCTAAACATTGCTTCCCCAGAATAATCTGTATTCTGCATGCTTTTCATATAAGACGTTACAATATCTAAAAGTTGATGTGTTAATTTTTTGTTATGTTCTAAATACGCTTGTAATAAATAACTCACAATGAGTTCGTCCATACGGTAACTATAATAAATACGTTCTTCCCTCAACAATAGTGTGTTCATAACTCTATTTCTAACTTTAATAGCGTCGCTCATATAACTTACAAATCGACCTGCTCTTTGATCTGTCACTGAACCTTTTTCTTCATGATAACCATATACAATAAAGGGTAATAGTTGAATATCGCGCGCTTTTTTGTACGCCTTAATCATAAAGGTATGTTCTTCGCAAAAAACAACATCTGCATCAAATTGTAAATCTTTAAATTTGGCACTAAACAATTTCCCACCAGGTCCAATAGACTGCATCATTTCAGGGCATTGCGCTAAGTTTACTTTATCAAATTTCTGTATCGGTTTGTGCGTGTAAACGCCTTTCCACTCGCCCTTATTTAATCTACCTATTTGCCCTAGGACGATATCTACATGTTCATCTTGTTGATAGTAATCTGCCATTGCATCTATACTGTTTGGTAAAAATTCGTCATCTGCATCTAGAAATATAAAAGCATCACCTGAAACATGAGCTAAAGCGTTATTTCTACTCATCGCTGCACCTTGATTATTTTGGTTTATGATATAAATATTTTTAGATGATTTTTGCAACTGTTCCAAAATTTGCTGACTTTCATCAGTAGAACCATCATTGATACAAATAATTTCATAATCTTGTTTAGTATCGATAGAACTGATTGCTCTTTGTATTGTGTTAGCTGCATTATAAACTGGTATGATAATTGATAATTTCATTCTTTCACCATTTTCTCTATATGATTTATAACTTGGGTTAAACTATCTTGCACATTATACTCATGCCAAGGTTCAAATAATGGTTTTAAACCATCTCGTTGTTCTTTTAATTTACATATTAATTCCTTTTCACTATACGCTTTATAATATTCTGGAATATTATAATAAAAAGCGTTTAGCCCTCGTTCTTTTTCATAGTCAGCTTCATCATACACATAGAAGAAAGTTGGTTTATTTAGCAAACTTGCTTCTATTGCTAATGAACTATAATCTGTAATAACGATATCTGCCATAATCATCAATGTCTGTAAGTTAATCTTAGATTGTTTGTCTTGAGATAGGGACGGATGCAATTTACTAAACAATGTATATGACGGTAATGCCGATTCAAATTGTGCTTTATCAATACTACGATTGGATTGATTATGTTCACGGTACGTAGGTACATAAAGCGCTACTTTATCTTTGATGCCGTATTGCAATTTTAATTCTTGTTGTCTTTGGGTTATATCTAACCTTGTGTACGGCACTAAACGTGGTAAACCTGTTCTTAAAAATTGATGGTCTTGTGCACCAAATGAGTCCTTAAAGCATTTAACCATTGGCTCGCCACCGACTAAATATTTGTCAGTAGCTTGATAAACACTTTGATATTGCTTAACCATTTTCTTATTATTTAAATCAACTTGATGGTCTGTAAGTCCAAATTTTTTCAACGCTCCTACAGCATGCCATGTCTGAATAATTGTCTGTTGCGGTTTCTTTTTGAGCCCTCCAAGCATTAAATAATATGTATCAATGACTATGATTTTTGCTGTACTTATTATCTTAATGTGTTGAAACACTTGTTTATTACCTGCAGGAATAAATAGTACATTTTCAAAGTTTTTAACATATTTTCTATTTATTTCCTTGGAAATAACTGTAACATGGTATGACTTACGATTTAATGTTTCAATAATCGGAAGTACATCCTCAACAAATGTCATCATGATTACAATGTGGTTGTTTTTTATTTTTTTCTTTTTATAAATTAAATTCAAAAAGCTAATAATTGTCATATAGAGCTTTTTTATTAACTGTCTCAAAAAATCCACCGCCGATTTATAGTTTGTTTTCTTCTATTATAGCCATCTTATATTTAAAATTATAGAAAAATCCTTTAACGACGTTTAAGCCATTAAAGGATTTTATTTTATATATTAAGAATCAATTATCAAATTGGTATTACATAAAGTCTGCAAAATGGTCTCTATAACGCATATGCATGATTGATCCTATGATAAATAAGAACACAATAATGAAAAAGTTGTAGAATGTTAATTCCCAGTGTGTAATAAAGTACCATTCATTATGTAGAACTGCGGCACGATATGCTTCCGCAAGATAATAAATCGGGTTAAGTTGCATAACGTCTTTAACGATACCTTCTGGAGGTACAATTAAAATAGATGAAGCAAAGAACACCATTCTCATCAATGCTTGAATTGCCGGTTGTGTATCTTTGACGAGCACTCCTAATGTTGACGTAAATAACGCTACTGTTGTAGTAAATATGAGTGCAAATGGCACATATAAGAATAATTGAATTGTGTAAATAGACGGGTAAAAACCACCTAGCATACACAACAAAACAACAACTACTAATAATGCAATATGTCCATAGAACCTACTCATAACAATATAAGAAGGTATAATAGATAACGGGAAATTCATCTTAGCCACATGGTTATATTTACTCGCTATTGATTTTGTGCCTTCTAATATACCTTGGTTCACAAAGAACCACATACTAATACCTACAAGTAACCAATAAATAAATGGTATACCATCAATTGGCCCATTATTTCTGATTCCTAGACCAAACACAAACCAATAAACCATGATTTGCATTGCTGGATTAATTAATTCCCAAGCCATGCCTAGGTAATTATTTGTATTTGTAATTTTGACTTGGAACTGTGCTAATCTTTGAATTAGATAGAAATTTTTGAAATGCTCTTTTAAAACTACCCACACTGCACTCATTTAAATAAACCCACTTTCAATCGATTTACTAATCATAATTATGTTATAACAAGACTATATTCAAATCTAATATACGCTTTATAAATTATCTTAACAACTGCCATTTACTTTAGTAAACTAAATGCATAGAATAATAGCAAAAACACATGAATATTAAACTCATTTATAACAAAAAGTTATTACAATTTGTCAACTTCACTATAGTTGATTTTATAACTCAAATTCAGTAAAATTTAACAATTGTATAAGAACATCGTTTTTAAATTTTGTACTCACTTACTTTACAATAGGTTAATAAATTTAACAACTAATATAATATATAATATACTATACATTATCTGCAAATAAGGAAGGTAAAATTATGAATGTATCGGTTAGCATTGAACATGTAACTAAAGAATACCGCATCTATCGCAATAATAAAGAGCGTTTAAAAGATGCCTTAGTCCCTTTTCATAAAAACAAAACATTTTATGCCCTAAATGATTTATCACTAACTGCATATGAAGGTGATGTCATCGGCCTTGTAGGTATTAACGGGTCAGGAAAGTCTACACTAAGCAACATTATTGGTGGATCACTTTCCGCTACTTCTGGAAATATCGATCGACACGGTGAAGTGAGCGTGATTGCAATTAATGCCGGTTTAAACGGACAATTATCTGGTATTGAAAACATTGAATTTAAAATGTTATGCATGGGATTCACTAGAAAACAAATTAAAGAATTAACACCTGATATTATCGAATTCAGTGAACTTGGGGAATTCATTTATCAACCTGTTAAAAAATATTCAAGTGGTATGCGTGCCAAATTAGGTTTTTCCATTAACATTACAACAAACCCAGATATTCTCGTTATCGATGAAGCATTATCTGTCGGTGATCAAACTTTCGCTCAAAAATGTTTAGATAAGATTTATGAATATAAAGAACAAGGCAAAACAATATTCTTTGTTAGTCATAATATGAGACAAGTTCGAGAATTTTGCACTAAAATTGCATGGATTGAAGCAGGTAAACTGAAAAAATTTGGCGAATTAGAAGAAGTTTTACCTGAGTATGAAAAATTCTTAAATGAGTTTAAAAAGTATTCCAAAGATGAACAAAAAGCATTCAGAAACGAATTAGATAACTCAAGATTCGAAGTAAAATAAAATCCATTAACTCTGAAATAGAATTAAATGAATTTATTTTCGCTACAATGAATCACACTTCAGTATATGATTATAGATTGGTTTAAAATCATTTTTATTATAGTAGTCTTACTAGAAAACTTAATGTTCGTACTTAAATTAAAAGCCTAGGCATAAACCATACTTGGGCTACAAATATGATATAGACCGTAGATCATCGGTTAAAATGCTTTTTATATTAAGCTTTAGAAAAAGTATCTCTTTACATCTACTTATTACTAAATAAATATTTATATTTTCAACAATAAACCTATATAGAAATTTATAGTTCTAATTAAATGCCACATGTCACTATGTCGTAGATGACTGAAAATCCATAAAGAAACTACTGCCAATCATAAGTAATGAGGCTGGTATATTTAGTTTATACCAGCCTCATTACTTAGTTATTTTTTGTTTAATTACTTTAAACACAAATCTAGGTATTGCTTTCATTCTTCCAAGACGTTTCCAATCTATAATAAAGCGATATACCCATTCTATATTTAATTTTTGAAATACATTCGGAGCTCTTTTTTTCGTACCACTGAACACTTCAATAGAACCACCTACACCCATAAGTAAGGTTTGATTAAATTGATTTTCATGACGAACAATCCATTGCTCTTGCTTGGGATAACCCATCCCGGCAAATACATAATCAGGTTTAAACGAAGTGACTTGTTTTAACACCATTTCATCTTCTATATCAAAGTAACCATGATGTGAACCAAAATAAATATTAGGATATTTTTCGCTTAGTTTTTGTACTGCCTGCGTTACGATTTCATCTTTGGCCCCTAATAAAAATACGTTTTGATAATTAGCATTTGCGATTTTCAAACATTCTTCCATTACTTCTATGCCTGGCACGCGTTCCTTTAAAGGTGTTTTAAGTAATTTTGAAGCCATAACAATACCTGTACCATCTGGCACCACATAGTTGGCGCCATTGATTAAATTACGGTAGATTTCATTGTTAGTAGTATAATCTACAATTTCAGGATTAGCTGTAACAATGAATAAATTGTTTTGAGTTTCTGATTCAAAAAATTGTTTGATATGATTTCGCATTTCTATTAGTGTCACATTATCAAATAAAACAGATAGTACATTTACTTTTTCTAATTTGTCAATTTTCGTCATGATTAGTAATCTCCTAACTCCATCTCTCAATATACATTCATTTTTATTGTAATTTTAACATACACTTTCACTCACATATATTACAATATTAATAAAACGATAGCTAAACTATCTCAATATACATCAAAAGTCTAAATGCTTTATGAATGATATTACTCTATACTATTAAGTAAGCAATCGCATTTGATGATTTTCTAAAACATAAACAATTGAAATATTAAAACGAGGTTTTCTATGACTAAAGTTAACGCATTTTTTAGCTCATCCATACAATTACATCTTTATTGGATTATTTTTATCGCCATCCTTTATATCGTGATACATACTTATCGAAATAAATCTATCAACCCAATTTTAGATATATATTTTAACTATATTCCAGTATTAACCCACGAGTTTGGCCATATACTATTCAATAAATTAAGCGGTGGCAAACCTAGAGACCTAGTCATTGTAGCGACACCATCAGAACGACTTGCTACATCGCAACAAGGCTTTGCAATTACACAATCAAAAACAAGTTTAGGTCAATCCATCACTACTTTCGGTGGTTACGTTATGCCTGCACTTATGCTATTTTTAGGTTTTTTATCTATTAAATATCAATATCCAAGTCTATTTATCACTGCGTACCTATTAATGTTTATCTATTTCTTATATTTAACTTCCAGAAAATTACTTCCTATCATCATTGTGATACTATTAGTTGCGCTTTTATATTGCTTATTTCAAAGTGACAATCAACGAATGATACTTTACATTGTCACTGTTACCCAACACTTTATATTAGGTGTTTTACTCGGCGAAGTTCTTCAATCATCTTGGACTATATTTAAATTAACATTTTCGGAAAACAGGGTGAGTTGGGATGGTAGCACTTTAAAAGAATTAACGCATATACCAACTTTTGTTTATAGTGTCATTTGGATAGCGATTAACTTATTTACAGTTTATCAACTATTCAAAACATACTTCCTTCCATAAAATTATTTTTGAATGTAAAGGAATAAGTGACAGAACAAGCATTACATTTCAAAAAATGATTATAACGTGAAATCACTGGTAACTAGATTTTAAATACTTATTGTAGGATCTAGTTATTTTTTCCGTTTTGTTAATTGTTGATTTATCTTAAAAATGATTTTTAACCATAAGTATTCATACTCAAAATAAAAGGCGCCTTCATTTTTGAAATGGAGGTGCCTTTTAGTATTTAAAACCTTGCAATTTTGAATGTTCATACTTACTTATAGCTGCTGTGCCATTTTATGGTCTCTTGTCCTTACCTCCCAATAGCATCAGTGCATTAAAATATCGTACCTTTATAAAAAAGTGGGCAAAAACAGACGACTTTGACACGATGAAATTACTTCTATACGTTTGTTTCTATCATCAAGTTAAATCAGCTTTAACAGCTATTAATATATAAACCTTATTTAACTAAATTGTAACTCCTACTTATGCTTAAACAAGGATCATTCTCTTTCTAAACACAATTATATACAATATTCATAAGAAAATGTAAATCAATTCTCTATAATTGAACTCTACTATTTTTCAGCATAAATATGCATTGCATTATCATAACTAAGCACTGTTATTTTATCTTCTTTCTGGACCATAATGACTTTATTTGTATCATCTTTATTCACTATCTTTATTTGTTCATCAATTAATATATCTTTACTTGTTAAATAAACTAACAATTCTGTTCTGTCCCGAACCCGCTTAATTGTCACTTCATCTCCAGCTTCAAATGACAATAAATTGGTTGTATATATCTCTTTATATTGGTTGTCTCTTGGTATAATACCACCATGAGGGCAAGTAATTGGATAATCTAATAATTTATCTAAGCGTTCTACGAATAAATGAGAAACTTTATGCTCTAGTACCTCTGCTTCTTGATGTACCTCTTCCCAATTATATTCTAATATTTTTATTAAAAATAACTCTAATAAACGATGTCTTTTAATAATGTCTAAAGTGTATGTCAATCCTTCTTCTGAAAGTTGCACACCTTTATACGGTTTCGTTTTTACAAATCCAGATTTTTCTAAACGATTTACCATTTCACTTACAGATGGCGGTTTAATATTTAAATACTGGGACAATGTCTTATTTGAAACGAAAGAATGATCGCCATTATGCGTTAAAATTGCTTTCAAATAATCTTCTTTTTCTTCAGTTAGCATGGTCTCACCTCTCAAGTCATTCACTTTATTGTACCACGAATCTACTTGACACGCTAAAAGTTCATGTTATATTATGAATTAAATTAGGTTAGCCTAAAATTTAAATTAAGGAGGTCTAAAATGTTAAAAATTAATAACTTAAATCTCACTTTAGGGAACAAACATGTTTTAGATGATATCAATCTTGAAATTCCTGTCAAAGGTGAAATTATTGGAATTATGGGACCCAATGGTGCAGGAAAATCCTCACTACTTAAATCTCTCATCAGAGAATTTAAATCAACTGGAAGTGCTAATTTACATAATATTGCTATGCAGCAAACGCTAAAAACAATAACATATATACCCCAAAAAGCACATATTGATTTAGATTTTCCAATTAAAGTTGAGGACGTTGTACTTTCAGGGGCTTATAAAGATATTGGATGGTTTAAATTTATTACTCCTAAGACGAGGTCTAGACTTAATCAGCTCTTACAAACATTAGAATTAGAAGATTTAAGAAGCAGACAAATATCTGCTTTAAGTGGAGGTCAGTTACAAAGGGTTTTAGTAGCTAGAGCGCTCATGACAGAAAGTACGCTTTACCTTTTAGATGAACCATTTGTTGGCATTGATTTCCATAGCGAACAAATCATTATGTCTCAATTACGCGCACTTAAAAAAGCGGGCAAGTTACTATTGATTGTTCATCATGATTTATCAAAAGCAGAAGAATATTTTGACCGTGTCATTCTTTTAAATAAAACGATTCGTTTCTTTGGAGAAAGTCACGTTGCTATGCAACCAGAATATCTAAACAGAACATTCTTAAATCCTACAAACCAACAACAAAGTTCAGAATCGGCTTAAATAGAAAGGAAGTAGCATTATATGGAATTTTTCCAACATCTATTTGAATACAAGTTTTTAAGTAATGCATTAATTATTTCAATTATTGTAGGAATCGTTTGTGGAACAGTTGGTTGCCTCATCGTGCTTAGAGGCTTATCTCTTATGGGGGATGCAATGAGCCATGCGGTATTACCCGGCGTTGCCCTGTCCTTTTTATTCGGTGTTCCTATGTTTATTGGTGCATTAGTTACAGGTATGATCGCCAGCATTTTTATAGGCTTTATTACTAAAAGCAGTAAAACCAAACCCGACGCAGCTATTGGCATTAGTTTTACAGCCTTTTTAGCAACTGGGGTCATTTTAATTAGTTTAATAAATAGTACTACTGATTTATATCACATTCTTTTTGGTAATTTATTGGCAGTAACACAGTCTACTTTTTGGTCGACTGTAGTCGTGGGTGTCATTGTTATGATTTTAATTATTATTTTTTATAGACCATTAATGATTTCTACATTTGACCCTATTTTTAGTAGAATGAGTGGTTTGAACACTACTTTTCTACACTACTTCGTTATGTTATTGCTTTCACTTGTTACTGTAGCAAGTATACAAACTGTAGGTATTATATTAGTTGTAGCATTACTTATCACCCCTGCTTCAGCTGCATTTTTAATTGCTAAAAAACTACATACAATGATGATCATTTCCAGTTTAATAAGCATTATAAGTGCGATGGTCGGCATGTACTTTAGTTATATTTATAATATTCCAAGCGGTGCAACGATTGTTTTATGCGCGTTTGTTATCTATATCATTATTTTTGCTTGTAATAAAATGCAAGTGTTCACAAAAAAAGGAGTGGTTTAATGAAAAAGTTATTAACAGTTGCACTTATCTTCCTTTTATTCTTAAGTGCGTGTAGCAACGGTAAAAGTGATTCTTCATCTCAATCTCATGACAAAATAAAAGTCGTAACGACAAATTCTATTCTATACGATATGGTTAAAAACGTTGGTGGCGATAATGTTGAAATACACAGTATTGTCCCAATTGGTCAGGACCCACATGAATACGAAGTTAAACCAAAAGATATTAAAGCATTGACAGATGCAGATGTCATCTTTTACAACGGATTAAATTTAGAAACAGGTAACGGTTGGTTCAAAAATGCTTTATCACAGGCCAACAAATCATATGAAGATGGTTCTGTTGTCAAAGTTTCACAGGACGTTAAACCTTTATACTTAAATGGAGCAACAGAAGGCGACGAATCTAAACAAGACCCACATGCCTGGTTAAGCTTAGACAATGGTATTAAATATGTAAAAACAATCAGTGATGCTTTAATTAAAAAAGATGACAAACATAAAGATGATATTGAAAGCCATACAAAGGATTATGTAGCTAAATTGGAATCTTTAAAACAAGATAGTCATGAGAAATTTAACGACATCCCTAAAGAAAATCGTTCAATGATCACAAGTGAAGGTGCTTTTAATTATTTCTCTAAACAGTTTGATATTAAACCTGGATATATTTGGGAAATAAACACTGAGAAACAAGGCACACCTGAACAAATGGAACAAGCTGTTAAATTTGTTAAAGATAACCACCTTAAACATCTACTTGTCGAAACTAGCGTAGACAAGAAAAGCATGCAAAGTTTAAGTGAAGAAACGAATTTAGATATCTACGGAGAAGTTTATACAGATTCCATAGGTAAAGAAGGCACTAAAGGTGATTCTTATTATAATATGATGAAAGAAAATATCGATATCGTACACGGCAGTATGGAATAATAACAAGGCTATTTAACCTACTTTGTAGGTGAATAGTCCCATGTCGTACGTTTCCCTCCTAATGACGTACGACATGGTGGTATTCAAGCCTTAAATCATCTATCTCCCTTAACTCCATCAATGGTTGGCTCCTCCCCCCATTGATGGAGATTTTTAATGAAAAAGGGAATTTTAGCTCAAATCATTTTATATCCTAAAAAATTCATTTCATTTATACAATTCAATTCACCAAAAAAACAGATTCCGATATCGGAATCTGTTTTTCACTGATAGCTTAATCCGTTAAACTATCAACAATAATCATTTCATCATAGTTAATGGCTTCACGTAATTTCAAAGCAGTTACCTCGTTAATTTCTTCATCTTCAACAAGTTCATTCAAGACGCGACGTTGCTCTCTAAGTGCCTCCAACTTAATTTTAGTGATTGACGTTTCACTTTTAGGATTAAAGAAATTCGAAGGTGTTAAGTTTTCAATTCTCATTAAATAACTATCACAAATCATGCCCACTTCTAATTTATTTTCTTCAGTCGTCTCTTTACCTAGACGACTTACCACGCGATAATGCACTGTTCTCATTACATTAGAAATTTCTCGCAAGTTATCAATCACAGATAAAGACGAAGCAGCGTTGGTTTTTACTTTTGTCTTAATTCTACTTTTTAAAATAAATGCTTTTAATTCAACTTTGATACGTTGGATTAAAGAAGACTGTTTATAAACTTGTGTACGTTCAGCATAACGCATGTAGTTATCTAAAACATTCGTTGTAATATCTCCATTAGATACTAAGCTATTAAGTGTATTGTTTTCAACATCAAATGCGATTTTTTGCAATCTTTCTAGTTCTTTAGTATTTTCATCTTCATTTTCAACCGTTTTAAGAAAAGCTAATTTATCATGATAATCTTTAATGACGTTACCGTATAAAAAACTAGATGCTTCAGATGATAATTGATTTAAATGTTCTATCACTTTCTCTAAAATATATATACGCGCTTGCTTAAAGTTCATACCACGTTGTTTTGGTTTTACTGCATTAGGTGTCACCATTGGCAACACAATTTGCGCAATGATTAAACTCATGACCACCATACCTGACGCAATAAATAGCAAATCATCTCTAAACACAAAGGAATGGTGATCCGCCAACATGTAAGGTAATGTTAAAGCAATAGCCAGAGAAATTGTTCCATGCACGCCACATAACGTCATGATAAAAGCATACATGCCTCGTTTGGGTGGTGTCTCTGAAACATTAGCATTATCTTCATAGTTGCTAAGTATTTTTTGGAACGGACTGATTGGTAAATAAAAATAAGGATATAAAACAAAAACCCATAAAAATCTAAATAAGTATATTGCTAAAGCGATTAAAACCGTAACAACAATTAGAAAGATAAAATTATGTGGTTCATTTTCTATAATTCTCCCGACAAGTTCAGGAACTAAAAATCCTAAAATAGAAAATACAAAACCATTCAAAGCATAACTTAATATATTCCATGTATGATTGTAACTCATTTGTAACCTTGTACGTGCCTGTGCGATACGATCACGTTCAAAACCATGTACTAATCCTGCTACCACTGCTGCAATAATACCTGATGAATGGAACATTTCAGCAACGAGATATGTAATAAAAGGGGTTAGAAGCTGTATAAATGTAAACATATTTACATTTTCAATACCTCTTCTAGAAAGTGATACTCTGAATCTAACTAAGGCAACACCAATAATTAAACCTACAATAAATCCGCCTATTGAAGATATTAAAAATTGTTCAACAGCATTTACCATTGAAAATCCACCTGTGATTAAAGCTGCTACAGCAATTTTAAAAGAAATAATACCCGCAGCATCATTTAACAATGATTCACCTTCTAAAATTGTCATAGAACCTTTTGGAAGAATTTTTCCATTTGTAATTGCTTGAACAGCTACTGCATCAGTTGGACACAAAATAGCGGCCAATGCGAATGCAGCAGCTAATGGTAATTCAGGCCATATCCAATGCACAAACAATCCAACTACTATAACCGTTGTGACCACAAGTCCTAAGGCCATCATTAATACTGGTTTGATATACCGGCGTAAATGGACACGAGACACTTTTACACCTTCAACAAATAATAATGGCGCTATTAGTGCAACCATAAATAGCTCTGAGTCAAAATGGAATTCAACAGGTATCGGCGTAATATACAATAACATACCGAGCATAATTTGGATAAAAGCTAGGGGGATTTTAGGTAAGGCGATATGTACAAGGGAACTTGCAATAACTACCGCTAAAAATATCAGTATTGTTTCAAATATTTGCATGGTTTCACCTCTTTTCAACATTAATGACTTTCATAATTGTTGAGGTTGAAACAAAAAATACCATCGTTTTTAATGAACAGATTGTGTCTCAAACTCTTACATATCTAGTTATTATTTTTAATAGATATGCTTTTTAAAATTAACACAATTACAGATATGTATTATTTTATCATTTTTTTAGTAACCCCTGAAACGGATTGCACTTCAAAAATAATATTTTCACCAAATATAATTTAAATAATACTGCACGCTTTATATCAATAAAAAAGGCTCTATACTAAACAGGGCTGATTTTTATATCAGTCTTCTTTGACAAAGAGCCATAAAAAAAGAACAGATTAGAAATTAAAGGTTAATTCATTGATTTCTAATCTGCTCATCTATAAATGACGTATTTTCTATAATGCTTTATTTTAACAATGTAAAGAAAGGCTTAAAATTAATATATGTCTTGTTCTTTTTCATTTACTTTACGTCTGCGTTGTTCACGTACTTGAGCACGTTTTTTTAATTGATCAAACGTATCATTTTCTGTAGAACTTAATAAGATACTTGTTTGTTTAGGAGCATCACTTTTTCGGTACATATAAGCGCCCGTACGATATGCTGCTCTAGATATTAAATGCCCTCCAACAGGAGAGGTTAAATTGATAAATACCAATGCTAAAATCATTCTGACACTTAGGTACCCTTGAGAAGAAATAAAATAAATAATCACGCCAACAAGTGTTAACAATACTGACAGTGTAGAACTTTTCGTAGAGGCATGACTTCTTAAAAATACATCATGGAATTTAATTAGGCCAATCGCACTAATTAAAGCGATAATACTTCCTAAAAACATCATAAAAGCTGCAATTAAATTAACGATTTCGCTTGTTATTTGCATTAAAGACATGCCCCCCTTCTATAAATCTAGAGATAGACACAGTACTCACAAATGAAATAATCGCGATTAATAAGATAGAATCTAGGAATGAAAAAGTACCAAATACAATACTTAACACGCCCACCGTCGACATTAATATCGCACTAGCAGTATCAAATGCAACCACTCTGTCAGCAGTAGTTGGTCCTTTAACTAATCTAAATAAAGTTAAGATTAACGCAATACCAAATAAAATAATTGAACTAGTTATAAAGAAATTTATCAATGATTCGATCATTCTGCCACCTCCAATATGAGACCTTCATATTGTCTAATGCTTTTTAGCAGTTTCTGTTTTTCTTTCTCTGAAATGTCAATTGCATGTATAAAGATTTTCTTTCTTTCTTTTGAAATTCTTATAACCGTTGAACCAGGTGTAATAATAATAAGTATAGTTAAAAATGAAACTTCCCAATCTGTTTCCAATGTCGTTTCATACGTCACTAAGCCTGGATTTAAATCTTTCGTTTTAAATAAAATATAATTGATGGTTGTCATGCTTGATGTGATTAACTGGTATAAGTAAACAGCTAAAAATTTAATAGCCACCCATACTTTTTTCAAATAAAACTGTTGGCCGAAAAAGCGATGCAGTATATAGATAACTACTAAACCAATCAAGTAACCCGAGAAGAAGGTAGAGGCTCTAAATGATTCTTCGTCTTGAAATAACACCCATAAAAACGCAATGACCATATTAAGTAAGACTTGTCTCATTATTTATCCTCCTTCACTAAATGAGGATTCACCATTTTTTCATATAATCCGTCATCCATATTCATGTGGGTAGCATTATCTGTCACTTTAAAAATTAATGGCGCTGCCAGGCCCATCGCTAATATTGTTGCAACAAGCACGCCTATCAAACCTTTACGGTATGTAGGAACTGATTTAAATTCTAATGGCTCTCCTTTTTGAGCATTACCGAGATACATGGTAAAGAAGATTCTAAACAAGCTAAACATGGCAATTAGGCTAGTTAAAATCATCAATGCTAAACCAATGTAGTTACCATTCTCAAGTGCTCCTTCAAAAATAAACACTTTACCTGGGAAACCGCTAAATGGTGGTACGCCTCCAATTGCTAAAATCATCACCACAAAAGCTACGCCAAAAAATGGTTCTTGTTTCGCTAAACCATATAAATTTTTGTATTGTCGGTAACCGGTAATGTACACCAAACTACCAATTATAAAGAATAGTAATGTTTTTACAACAATATCATTCGCCAGATAAAAGATAGCGCCATTAACACCGGCAAATGTATTTGATCCTAAACCTAATATGATAAATCCAATAGAAAGGATAACCTGATATGCTGCTATCTTTTTTATATCTCGATAAGCTAGTACGCCAAACGCACCTATTAACATAGTTACACAAGATAAAAATACAAGCAGTGGATGCGTAATACCATTATGACTATCGAATAATAATGTAAAGAATCGAATTAACGCATAAGCACCTACTTTTGTCATCAGTGCTGCAAATAATGCTGCTAGTTCAGTATTTAATACTGCATAAGCTTTTGGTAACCACATGAACAACACAAGTGCTGCTTTCGCACTAAAAGCAATTAAAAACACCATCGAAATGATGACAACTGAACTTTCACCATGCATTTCACTTAATCTTTGGGCAACTAATGAAAAATTCAAAGTACCCGTTAGCTTATACAGCAAGCCAATTCCTAATAATAGTAACCAAGAACCTAATATATTAAGAACCACGTAAATGATAGCTGCACGTAATTGTTCGACTGATTGTCCCAACGTGACTAACACAAACGAAGCCAGTAACATCACTTCGAACATAACGTATAAATTAAACAAATCAGCTGTTAAAAATGATCCAATCACGCCGACTGTTAAAAACAAAATAAAACTCGGCAAATAGTAACGGATGGCTCGTTTTTCCTTTCTACCAAAGCCATACGCCATGATTAATGTAACGACAAAACTAGAAGTAGTTACCATTAATAGACTTAATGAATCACCCACAAACTGAATGCCATACGGGGCTTTCCATCCACCGAAATCTAAAGCAATTGGTTTATCTCTCATTACATGAATCAATAATAATAAAGATATAAGTGTCGTGACAGCCATTGTTCCAATTGAAAAAATTCTTGAAAGCCTACTCTGTGTACGAATAAATACAAGTACGAGCCCGCAGACTGCTGGGAGAAGTAATGGTAGAATTAATAAATTACTCATCATTATTGTCATCACCTCTTAGCACATCAATTTCATCTTCTTTAGTTACTCGATACGTTCTATATACGAGCACAAGTAAAAACGCAGTCATAGCAAAACCAATCACAATAGCAGTTAATACAATCGCTTGTAGCAATGGATCCACAAAGTTTTTGCTACTTTCACCAATAAGTGGTTCAACCATGTTTTTACCGTACTTACCCATGCTCATAATAATTAAATTTCCTGCATGCGTATAAATTGAGATACCAATAACAATACGTATTAAGTTGACGGATAATATCATATACGTTCCTATAAATATTAAGAAGCCAATAACCATTAATAATATCAAGTTCATGAGCGACCACCACTTATAGAAAGCATAACCGTCACTACAACACCGACTACCGCTAATACAATACCAGCTTCAAATATTGTCACAGTTGTTAAATGTACTTCGCCTAATATCGGCAATTGGACATGTGCATCAGTTTGGTAAAGGAACGGTTTACCAAAGAACATTGGAACGACGGCAGTAGCAAATGACACCAATGAACCAATAATCATTAATATTCTAAAATCAAGCGGTAAAGCGACTAATACTTGTTTAACATCAAAGGCCAAGAACATTAATAAAAATGCAGAACTGAAGACAAGTCCACCAATAAATCCGCCACCCGGATTATTATGCCCAGCTAAAAACAAGTAGAAGCCAAATGTTAACAATATAAAGACTACGATTTTGGTGATTGTGCGTAAGACTACATCATTCTCTTTCATCTTGACCCCTCCGTTCTTTAAAGTTAAGTAATGTATAGATTCCTAAACCAGCGATAATTAATACCATTCCTTCAAATAAGGTATCCATAGCACGGAAATCACCGAGAATTGCATTTACAATATTTCTACCACCTGCTAATTCATATGCATCATGATAGAAAGTAGAAATTGTTGGCATCGTTTCAGCTTGTTGAGCAATAAAGACAAGCATCACTACGATAATTGCCATTGCTAATGAAACGATAATCTTGACGGCCTCACGTTTTTTATGCACTTTCGTACGTGGAACGTTTGGTAAACGTGAAAAACTTACGATAAACAATATAGTAGTAATGGTTTCAACTACGAGTTGTGTTAATGCCAAATCAGGTGCTTTCATCAAGATGAAAAATATTGTTACACAATAACCAACGATACCATTTAATATAACCATCGTTAAACGTTGTCGAATAAATGTTAAGGCAATACCTAAAATAAAGACAACGATTAATGTGATAATTTCTAATGGACCAAACTCACTGACATGTATCTGTTTAACATCCGGAAAACCAGCTTGAATAATACCGTAGACCACTACGATGATGAAAATAGCTAATGTTAATGTAATATAGTGATTCAAACGGTTATTCATCAATGTGCGAATACTATATCCAGAATAATTTTCAAATTGTTTATATGAATCTAAGTATAAATCTGTAATAGATTTAACTTTAATTTTTTCTGCTTGCTTTTTCCAATTAATTTTAAACACTGCTATAAATCCTACAACAATTACAATTAAACTTAATATCAGTGGTAAATTAAAACCGTGCCATTGAGAAATATGTGGTGCGATGTCATCTACTTTTTCTCCAATTGTGATACTTCGTAATGCCGGTAAAATAATATAATGACCAAATAAATTTGGTATAAAGAACACGACCGGTAACAAAATCATCATAATTGCAGAAGGTAATGTAAATAAAAATGGCTCATGAGGCGTTTGTACTGGTAAATCTGCTTTTTTAAATTCACCCCAGAACACTTCTTTAATCATGTAAACTGCATAAATAAGCGTAAATATACTGGCAGTCACGCCTATAAATGCAATCATTATAGTTAAAATTAAATTAAATTGTGGTAATTGATGTGAACTTACCAAACCTTCAAAAAACATTTCCTTACTTAAGAACCCATTAAGGAATGGTATACCTGCCATAGATAAGGCAGAAAGTAACATAACTATATGCGTAATCGGTAGTACTTTCCTTAAACCAGATAATTTACGGATATCTCTTGTGCCTGTTTCATGGTCAATAATACCTACGCCCATAAATAATGCACCTTTAAATAACGCATGGTTCATCAAATGAAACAGACCCGCAAAGAGTATAAGTCCATAAATTTTTGAGAGCTCACCAGTGGTATGTTGTGCAAAACCACCGCCAAGTCCGACCATCGAAACAATCATACCTAATTGACTAATCGTAGAATAAGCCAAGATGGCTTTTAAATCATATTGACGTATGGCATTAATTGCGCCAAAAATCATCGTTATTAACCCTACAAAGGTAACAGAATATATATAGAAATCGCTTAGACCTAAAACAGGTGTAAATCTAAATAGTAAAAAGATACCTGCTTTAACCATTGTGGCAGAATGTAGATAAGCGCTCACCGGTGTTGGTGCTTCCATAGCTTTGGGTAACCAAATATGGAAAGGAAATTGCGCTGATTTAGTAAATGCGCCTAATAGTAACATAATAATAATTGGTATAAATAAATTGCTTTCGGCTATTTTGTCGCTTTGAGCAATAATAGATGAAATAGAATTAGTTCCTGTCACAGTGTAAATCATGATAAACCCTGTCAGTAATGCAAGACCACCAAATACTGTGATTATAAATGATTGAATAGCGCCAAACTGACTTGCTCCTTTATCGTACCAATAAGCAATGAGTAGAAAAGATGATACACTTGTCAGTTCCCAAAACACGTACATCAAAATAGTGTTATTTGAAGTCACAATACCTAACATACTGAACATAAATAGTAATAAATATATATAAAAGCGTGGTAAGTGATCATGTTCTTTTGATAAATATTGTGTTGCATAATAAAACACTGCTAACCCAATAAGTGATATTAACAAACTAAAAAATAAACTTAATCCATCTAGCTTAAAATCTATGTTGATATCTATTAAGGTGAGCCATGGTATTTTTACTGAGACAAATTGTCCCTTCATCACTTGCGGTATTTGCCACAAAAAGTAAACAGAAGAGATAATTGGTGCTATTAAAGCTATTAGACCAGAAATTTTGTAAAATTTACGATTTGTCATCGTAAGCAATACTACTACCATTATTAAAATAATCGCACTAAGTAGATAAATGAAACTCATTCTATCCCCCCTTTAAGTATAATTTATAAATTTAAAGCTATTGTTGTTTTGCTTGATTTCGTAGAGATACCAATAAACTTCATCGTTTCAAACGTGGTCTGGTGCCCCAAATATTTTTGAATAATTGATATAGATATACCAGATTGGTATGCATGATACGCAAATGTTTTTCGCAACGTTGTCAAACCAATGTGTAACATACCTAAATCTTCTGCGGCAGTATGAATAATACGGTAAGCTTGTTGCCTAGATAGACCTTTTAGTGTCCTATTTGACTGAAACAAAAGTTCACCATTTTCTAATTGTTGTTCTGTGATATATGCCATTAATTCATTTCTTAATGTTTCTGGTAATCTAATTTGAATCCTAGGGGCGTGCGTCTCCACCCAATAATATTTTACACCCTTATCTTCAATTCTTACATCTTGCACGTTTAAATTTAATAAAGAAGAAAGTTTCACACCCGTATGTATAGCAAACTTAAATAATAGATAATCACGCTGTGACTTAGACTTTAACGCTTCGTACATCGCTTTTATCTCATTAATATTTCTAATAGGATCTACTTGATTCATACATTCACCTCTGAATTCATTAATGTTCCATATTTAATGATATATCATGATTTTGTCACATGAAAGTATTTTGTCTAATTTTTTTAAATTTTTTTGCCCTTTTTGCAAATGAAAAACGATATATATAGTGAAAGGAGGTTACACAAATGAATCAAATCAGTCAACTAGCAGTCACCATGTCGCGCACATCCTATGATAAAGATGGTAAAGCTACTCAATTCAAGCGTCATTTTGCAAATTTAAATACTGAAGCAACTACTGACCAAATTAAAAGCTTTAAATCTATTATCGAACAAATTACTGGAGAAAAATTTGAAACTGTTGAAATTATCAAAACTGAAACAGTGAACTAAGGAGGTAAACTAAGATGACACAAACTTTAGAACTTGTATTTATTGACGCCGTGAATAAAGATATTAAAATACAAATACCGAAAATTGAACACTTCATCAATGAAAGTGCTGTAAAAGATGGAATGAATAAGTTGATTACACTAGATATATTAAGACCAAAAGCTGGCATTCCAACGAAGGTACATGCGGCACAAATCATCGATAAATCTACAAAAATTATTTTTGAGGTTTAATTAAGGTGTAGTAAGACCAAAAAAGCTATATAAACTAAATATCATGCATAAGTGCTAACTAACATTAAAAGGGATACAAGAAGTATTAATACACTTGCATGGGATGATACTAAGGCCAAGTGGGTTACATGAACTAATGCCCATGCATCATATCACTAACGCGATAAAATTGAGAAGTGATACTTTAGCGTTAGCACTTTAGAAAAGTAACACCTTATCAACTAATACCAACATTAAACTCAAGGCTGAGGCATCATTGAATTTATGGTGTCCCAGCCTTTTATCTATTAATATGAGAAAAATACGTTCCAGTAATCATAGATGTTCCAATTAAGCCGTAATTACAATTTTTGTACGTATCCTTATCACTATCCATTGCATTAACTATTCCTGCAAGGCCGCAACCTAACTGTATCACCGAAAAACACTTTACTTTTCCCCAATTTTTTACACATCGTGTACTGATCAAACACTTCAATAACTTGGGCAAGGTTTTTATACGATCTTCTAGGATTTAAAACTTCTATAAATTGACCTTTATGAACTCCTTCATTACTTCCTGCGCTTATAAAAAACGTTTCTTCATCTAATAAGCGTATAATCGAAAGTTGTTTCAATGTAAATTGCCACCGCTTCTTTAAATATTTAAATTACCATAAAATAATGATCCCTAATTTTTATGAGTATTTTTTATAATTTTGATTGATTCGTTTTACTTTTAAAAATCAATCAATGTAACTATTTTATTATATTTCTTTAATTGTGTACATCATTTTATGTACAGATTTATACACGACCACAAAATAATATAGGCATATCTGCATCTTTCCTATATAATGAAGTTATCTCTATAGAAAGCGTGATTTAATGATTCTTTTATATTTAGTAGGCATCATTGCTGGAATGGTTGTTCCATTCCAAACTTCAATTAATTCAAGGTTGAGTCTTTATACAAAATCCTCATTTTATGCTTCAACCATTTCTTTTGCTACTGGCACAATCTTTTTAATTTTGATTAATTTAATTACAAATCCGCATGTTTTTACTACACAATTTTATAGTGACCAAACTTTGAGTTATGTGTGGTTTATCGGTGGTATACTTGGGGTAGTATTTTTAACTGGGAACTTATTATTACTTCCAAGATTGGGCGCTTCCTTAACAGTAGTTATGACTGTCGCTGGACAAATTATTATGGGCGTTACAATTGATACATTCGGTTGGTTCGGCGCAGATGTAGAACCTTTTACTATATTTAAAGTGTTAGGTATCTTATTTTTAATTTTGGGGATCATTCTTATGAATTATGTACGCAGAAACCCAAAAGATAAAAATATGAATTCTAAAGTTTATATTTGGCTCATAATTGGATTTATATTTGGTTTTTGTCCTCCAATACAAACAGCTATCAACAGTGCTTTAGGCCAACAAGTGCATTCATCTATATTAGCATCATTAATCTCATTTATAATTGGAACAATAACATTATTTATTTTAACAATGATTTTCAACAGAACACTTAAAATGACTACTTACCATTCACAAAAAGGTAAATTAAAACCTATTTATTTCATTGGTGGTATCTTGGGTGTAATTTTTGTTACTACAAATATTATACTAATGCCTCATCTTGGTGCAGCATTAACTACAATCATTGTGATGTTAGGTCAAATGTTGATGGGAATTATCATCGACCATTTTGGTCTATTAGGCACATTTGTAAACAAAATCACCAAAAGAAAAATCATCGGCATCATTGCAATGATGATTGGTATTATACTTTTAAGATTATTTTAATAAATAAAGCACAGCGTTATTTACTTTTAAAAAATGGTGGATAACGCTTTTTTTATATGGCAGAAAAGATACAAACACAGTATAATCATTACATTAAAACATTAGAGGTGATAAATTATTGAAACGTATCTGTATTCTACTACTCGCATTGCTTATCTTATTTAGCACAACTGCATTATTTTTATGGTTATATTTAAAATCAAAAACAACCTTCATCGCAAATAACCAAATTGAAACGATAAAGGTTACCTACAAAAAGCCCCAATACTTCATAGGCAAACAAGAGCCTTCTCAGTTAATCACAATCGATTATAATCCAACTAAGGGCGCCATACATGATTGGTATGTTCAAAACCAATCGAAGGTAGCACAAAATCAACCACTTTTCGAATACTATAATCCCCAAATCGAACAGCGCATTACTTTAAAACAAAGACAACTCGCTCAATTAACTCAAAACAAAACATACGCATCTACGAACTATGATTTAGCTATAAAAAATCTAGAAACTGAAATTGCGCAACTACAAACTCAATTACGCACAACCATCTTCGCTCCTATCTCTGGTATAATTAACATAAATTACACATATTCTTCTTTAAATAAGTTACCATTGGTTCAAATATACGATGCAACACCTATCATAAGAGCAAAGGTTTCTGAAAACGACCGCCCCTTTTTGCATGTAAAAGATAAATTAAAAATAAAAGCCAAGAACGGGAGGACTTCTAGCGGAGAAATAAAGCAAATTTCTACACTGCCACTCAAGCAAAATCAAGCATCTCAAAATTCCAAATATTTAATTGAAATTACACCAAAACCTGCTTACTTCTTTGGAAGTCATGTTGAAATTGAAATACCTAATACTCAAATTGAAATACCTCGCACAGCAATAGATAATGATCAATTCGTTTACCTGCTAAGAAATAAAAAAATTATTAAAAGGGTTATTAAACTAGAAAAATCGGGTAATAAAAAAACTATATTGATAACTGAAGGATTAAAGCCCGGCGATGTCATAGCTAGGAATGCTGGTACTGTGCGATTTAAAAATTAAATGTGTACAGTATAAATGCCATAATCTTTTAAAATGATATTTGTCTTTTATGTTTTTTATCAAATAGTGACAAATTGTAATAGAGAAGCATTAATTATGATTCAATCATTGGTATTTAAATAATTGAATTAATAATTTAAATCATTACTGTGATGTTTAAACGGTTTTTTGTTTACTTTCTATTTTTATTTAGTTATAATAAACTAAATAATGCTGGTTTTAATATATTTTACCCAAATTTATTAGAGCTGTAAATTATGATAAAAACTTTGTATTCAACTTTGAATTAAGACAAATTATTATACAAAAAGATTTTTAATATGTATATTTGATTGGGCATATAAATTAGGGAGGAATTAAGCATGGCTATCACCAAAATTAACGATTGTTTTGAATTATTAGCGATGGTAACATACGCTGATAAATTAAAGAGTATTATCAAAAAAGAATTTTCAATAAGTTTCGAGGAGTTTGCTGTATTAACATATATTAGCGAACACGAAAGTGAAGAATATTACTTAAAAGATATCATCAATCACCTAAACTATAAACAGCCACAAGTTGTTAAAGCAGTTAAAAATTTATCTCAAGAAGATTACTTTGATAAAAAACGTAATGAGCACGATGAAAGGACTGTATTAATATTAGTTGATTCTAAGCAACGCAAAAAGATCAACGAATTATTATCACGTGTCGACAAACGTATCCAAGCATCAAATGATGAAAAAGAAGTATAAACAGCTTTTTCTTTCACATAATACATCTATAAATAATTCAAAGTCTGGGTCATGACTAAATGATTCAGACTTTTTTATGCGGCGCTTTGCCAAAGCGGTCTGAGACAAATTTTTTCGCTTAGACATTCTTAGGTTACTTAATCTCTTTTTTAATATAAGAAGCATAAAGTCGCGAAATTAATAAGATATAGTTGCCCAAGTTTTCATGATTTCTATACCCGAATGATATTTTCTTATAATAAGCTGCATTTTTTATTGGTAGTTATTTATTCTGATGTGGTAACACTATGAGTTGAGGCTGTGCCCGTGAAAAGTGTGCATAAAAAACTGTCGACAAAATCAGAGACTTTGTCGACAGTCTAAATAGCTCAGCTAGTTCATTACTCTTGATACACGCTCGGTTTTATAAAGTTCAAAAAAGCTTCTAAAAAATGTTTCGGTTCTTCTATATGGGGAGCGTGGCCTGATTGATTAAATTCAACCAAGGTTAATTTTTTAAACACTTGTTTATACTTATTCAACATTTCTTCAGTAACAAAAGGATCGTATTTACCATTAACGATTAAAGTAGGTATGTCTGTTTCTTCAATTATAGTATCCTTGTTAAATACTGGAAATTGCATTAAAGCTCGTGTAGCAACGGCGCTATCTTCAGCTGATTGCCTATTATAAATAAGCTGTGATTGAAACCACTTTTTAGCCTTTTCTTTGTCTTTGTATATATAAGGCAGTAATAATAATAAAGATTCAGATTTATCAAAACCTTCTATTTCGTCTTCATGTTCAATCATTAATTTATTTAATTCAAATACACTATCTACTAAATTACAGGCAACTAATGTTAATGATTCTACCATCGATGCATATTCATCAGAAAAATGCTTAGCAATGAGACCGCCCATGTCATGCCCTATTAAGTGTGCCTTTTTAACATTTAATTTATGCATCAATATATATAAGTCTTCTACATGATCTTTCAAACGAAATGCATTGGGCTTGGATGACTTGCCATGTCCCCTAACGTCATAAATGATGACGTCAAAGTCGTTTTTTAATTCGTCTTTCAAGTTACATAGAGAAGCAAGATTGCCATCTAAACCATGAATTAAAATGATAGGAAAGCCTTGACCCTCACGGATATATGCCAATTCAATGTCACAATTAATTCTTACTTTTTCCATTTTGGGCCACCTCCTTTATATACCCTTGTTTAATAATGCTTACGCTCAATTTTAAATATTTAGCCATAGTACCTTCTTTTTCTTCATTCTATAAACTTAATATTAAATTAAACACGTTAAAAAACCTATAGTTCTCGCATGACATACTTATTTTCTAAAAGTGTTTCTTGCGCCTGCCCTGTCTTGGTCAAGATGAAATCACAATATAAGCAACAGCAGATAGATTAGAACTATTTCCTAAGCTAATATATATGTTCGAAATAAAACAATTTTAAATAAAAAAATGCATCTCCATTCAAAAAATGAAGATACATTTTTATTTATTAGTATAAATATTGCTATTTTCTAGAAGATATTCTAATCGTGTAATAGATAATCACGATTAATAATAAAACCCAAATTACGATTGAAGCAATTTGTGTAACGATAGGGTTACTAATCATTGCATCTATCGTTTTTTGACAAAATAACAAACCTATGCCAGTAAATTCTAACCTTCTAAAGTAAATACCTGAAATGCTAAAAATGATACCAACAAAAAAGACAAATTGATGTGCGTATATTGTGACAGCTACAATACCTAAATCAAAGCCAAAAGCATGCGCAAAGACTAGTATTAACGCTACTGCAGCAACACTAAGGCCAATAACCCTCTCGAATTTATTACTATAGAGATAATTTTTCCAATCAATTCTCAAATAAATAAAAATTGATATTGGCAAGATAATTAAACAGTAAAAAATGGATAAACCAGTCGCAGCCTGAAATGGCACATATTGTTTGTCATACAAATAGGATAGCAAAATAAAATTGATAATAAAAAATACGATAGGATTTAATTGTAATGTAAATAAATTACGTTGAATCGTTAAAATAATTTCAGCTGGTGACTTTCTTCTGTATTCTATATAATCCAAATCTTGTGCTTCCGATTTTTTCAATTCTTTTTTTAGTTTCCCTTTAATATCATCTATAAGATTTGGGGAAAGACCTTTATGAGTGAAATAATCATTGATATTTTCTACTAATACTTTGTCGTTAACTCTCATGATAGGCTCCTTTTTTATATTAAATAAATACTCTATATATTAATATATGTAAATGACTAACATATATAATTAAACTTTCTCTCATTGTAACAATAAAATAACCGACAAGTATATAGCATTACACTTGTCGGTTTATTATTCATTTTAAATATTACAAGTGAAAGTTATTTACCAATATCAATACGATAAAGCTTGATATTTTTATCACTTGGTGATGAAGAGCTAAATTGGTAAGATACTTCGTTATCTTGAACGTAACCAAAGTTACCTGTCACATTATTATAATGCTCACGCGTAATAGCCGTGTCACTTACATGTTTTTTCACTTCTTTGTATGCAGGACCATTTGTATCATTATAGCTCATAGAAATACGAGTGATTTTACCATCGTTTTTCTTACCATCCGCAGTTACAACAAGTACACCATTATCTTTTTTGAATTCATAATAGTGTTCTGAACCGTCAGGTTTATATGAGTAAATTGGTTTTTTATTATCTTTTAATACAGTTTGAATAGAATTTCCTAATTTTGCACCTTCTAACGATTGATCGCCATGTTGTAATTCAGTAACGTTTTGGATTGAGTTCCCAGATGCCGCTTCAACAGTTCCTGCATTAATACCAGAAAATGTTAATCCTGCAACTAAAACTACTGCACATAACCTTTTCATAAGCACTCTCTCCTTCTATATTTAACTGACTTTTATTGTGCTTGTTTTTATTGTACTATAAATATTACTAAAATAACAGTCATGTTACAAAAAGATTACAAAACAAGTTATCTTGTAATCTTTTTGTGGTACTAAGCTACTGATGGAACTTGCTGTTTTATAAATTCAGCAACATGATTCATAAATTTATCTTTTTCTTCTACAAATGGATATAACCCCGATGCTTCAAAAACTTCAAATCGCGTGTCACCGATATAATCAGCAACTTCTTTCGCTTCGAATACCGTCGTCCGTTCACCATGTTGCCCTACTACAATTAATGTCGGTGCTTTTAGTTCTTTTAAATAATTCATAACATTGTTATCAATAAATGATTCTTTTACTGCTTCAATTTCAGATTTTGTAGACATACTGTTGGTATATTCCACTTGTTTCAAGAATTTTTTAGCTTTCCTTTTAGAATAATATAGTTGTTTATCAAGGAATTTCTGTTGTGCTTCACCATCCCAATTTCTAATCTTATCTGCATATTTTCTATATAAACGCTCTTCAGGCGTGATGTCATTTAATAGTGTAGGATTAACCATTGTTAATGAAGTTACAACGTCAGGATATTGTGCAGTAAATAACGCAGCAATCGAACCACCCAACTCATGTGCTATAATCGAACACTCACTAATATATAAGTAATCTAATAGCTCTTTTATATCTTTAGCATATGTCTGAAAATTAATTTTAGTAGGTTTATCCGAGTAACCATGACCCCTTAAATCAATGAGTACGACTTGATAAGCATGATTAAATTTAGCTTCTAAACCTTGAAATACTGAAAAATTATCAAAAGCAGTGTGAATCATTACGATCGCTTTGCCTTCCCCACTCGTCTTATAGTTTAAAGCTATACCATCACTTGTTGTAAATAAGTTCATATTTTATCTTCCTTTCTTACTAATTGATAATATGGAGAGTAATTCTTCTGTAGTTTTAATTGTAAAATCTACTTCCTCTGGTAATGGCGTAAGATCATTTTCATTATCTTCTTTAAACCAAACACTAATCATGCCCATTGCTCTAGCAGGTGCCACATCATTAAGTGGGTCGTCACCAACATACATTGTCTCTTCAGGTTTGGTGCCGAGTTGAGTTAACATATCTTCGAAAATTTTAGGATGCGGTTTACGGTATCCTACTGTCTCTGAAGTAGATAAATAATTTACATTATCCTCAACCCCTAATGCGTGTAAACGAAACTGTTTAATTTTTGACTTACCATTTGCGATTACACCAGTTAAATATCCATATTGTGTTAATTTTTCTAAAGTATATTGCGTATCATAATAAGGGAATACATACCTATAAAAATGCATTTCAAAATCACTGAATAAATCTTTCCAAGTTAGTCGATCTATATGGAAATCTTTAATTATTGCTTTATACAATTCAGGTTTATCATGGTCTTCGTCATCATCCAATTCTATAAATTTCCGTTTAAAATCTTCTAGTTGGATACGTACAAAATAATCATGAAATCTTTCATATTGCTCTTCAATAAATTTTTCTCTAGATTTATTTCTGTCTAATAATGTACCTTCTAAATCAAAAACGATCGCTTTCACATGCGTTAAATCCATAGCTATAACCTCTTTAATCTTATGTTTACCTTACGCCAAATCATAATTAATAAATATCATTATATAGTATAAATCGTTTCTCGACGATAGTCATTTTTAGTTTATTCAATTGCACGTGGTTGCGTAATCATAATATAAAACAATACTGGGATGCCAAGCATTGCTAATATGATACTGGCCGGGATTTCGAACGGGCTTAACAACACACTACCCAGCCAATCAGACAATACCATAACTGTACCACCAATCAACATATTTAACACCATCTGTTGTCCAATATTAAATTGTTGATTTTGACGACGTACAAGTTGCGGGATGACCATTCCAATAAAACCAATAATACCAACGTACGCTACTATAACAGCAGTAATAATAGATGCAATAAACAACACACCATACGTTAGTAATTGTACATTTAATCCGAGCGATTGCCCTTTTAATTGGCCTAATTGCAATATTTTAATTTTTGAAAGTAGGCTAAACAAAATGATAATACCAATAAAAAGTATGATGCCTATATATATTACTTCATTGTACTCTGCTGAAGAAAAGCCACCAAACATATAATTTACTATATTATTCATTTTCTCTTGATTAAAGATGATTAACACATATAAAAAAGCATTAAATAAGGCGCCTATCATAATGCCAGATAATATTAAAGTTCTTATAGGGTAACCTCTAGACATAGCAGTAGTGAGCGCGATAACAATGATTAATGTAATAATACTGAATAATACTGAAAACACTGGCAACCAAATAAATGATAATCCTAAGACGACAGCCACACCTGACCCGAAAGTGGCACCACTTGCTAACCCTAGAGTGAAACTATCAGCTAATGGGTTATTTAATAATGTTTGGAACATATGGCCTGCTAGTGTTAAACCAATACCAGCTAATAATGCTTGTACTGTTCTAGGGATTCTAACTTGAAATAATATAGACTGTGTCAATACTTCGTGGATATCACCAATATTCCACAACAAACTTAATAACATACTAGTGATGAGAATTAAAAAACAAATGATTAATGCTTTACTGTATTTCATGTATTTTCCACGCTTTCACTAAAATCTCTTAACCTTTAATAATTATAACAAAATGCGTACCAATCATAACTAGCATGGTATACATTTTTACATATAAAGTAAATAACCTATGTCAATTAACAATAGAACTAAATATAATATCTATAATCATGTTTTATGGTTTCTTTTGATAAAGGTATTTCGGTTAAAAAACACCCCTAAAATGAAGTATTTAAACATCATTTTCAGGGGTATATATCGTATTTTTAATTATTTTTTAGTTGCCGATTGCTTACATTTTATTTGCCATATATAGCTTCTTTTAAAGCTTCCAAACCATTGTCTATACGCGGGCCTGGCCTTGAAATTTCATCTCCATTGACAGATTTCATCTTGTTGTTTTGTACGGCATTAATTTGGTTAAATCCGTCACGTTTATCGATTATCTGTTGGTATTCAGAAGTTGAAACACCCATCGTCGATATCATTATATCAGGATTTTGTTTAATAATGTCTTCTTTACTAACCTTTTGCCACCCATCTAAATTAGAAAAACTATTTTCTGTCTTTAATTGGGTTAACATATCATCAAAGAACGTATTTTTTCCTGCAGTATATATTTCTGGTTCAGAGGAAATTTCCATAAATACTTTTTGTCCTTTAGCATCTTCCGGTACTGATTTTTTCACTTGATCGATATTATCTTTCGTTTCTTTTACAAGTGCATTAGCTTCTTTTTCTTTATTTGTCACTTTACCAATTTGTTTAAAAGTAGCATACATTTCATCAATAGATTGTGCATCTTTCACATAAATTACTTTTACGCCACTATCTTTTAAGCTTTTCAATACTTTATCGTTAGTGGCCTTTTGAGATTCATGGGCCAATATTAAATCTGGTTTAGCTTTCATCAGTGATTCTTTGTTAAGTTTCATCGCATCAAATTGTTGTTTATCTTTAACTTTCTTGGGATAATCGTCAACAGTTGAAACGCCTATGATATCATCACCTAAACCAAGTTCATACAATATTTCTGTATTGCTAGGCATAAGAGAAATAATGCGTTTATATGATGATTGGTTATCAGATTCTGTATCATTTTTAGGTTGCTCTGACTTAGTGCCACAAGCAGTTAATACAACAACAAAAATGAGTAAAAGATACACTAATTTATTCCATGTTTTCATGACTTTAACTCCTATCCTTTATTTGCTTTTATCTTATCAAAAATTCATCTACTTAACGACATCATTTTTATGAAATTTATATTTTAAAATACTTATCTAAAAATGTATATTTCTTTTCATTTTTACTACTAAAGTAATTTTTTCCGAAGTTATCTAATAAAGCATGAAATTCATTGGCATCCTTATTTGTAAAAAATGTAGGCAGTTGGATATGTTGCTTTAACTTTTCATAACTCTCTGTATGCTTGTAGCCTAACTTAGCATAAATCCTTCTAGTATAGCTATCTGGTATAAATGCCACTTCTTCGAAAACATACACTAACAAGACATCAGCAGTTTCACTCCCAATCCCTTTTATTTTTAATAAGGCGTTACGTAATTGAGATTCGTAATATAATTGTATTGCTTGGAAATCAAACTCAAATCTTTTTAACCAATTGAGCACAGTTAATATAGTCATGGCTTTATTTTTATAGAAACCGCTAGATTTTATTATTGTTTGTAGCTGTTCTAACTCCAAAGTTAATATACATTCTGGGTCAAAGGCTGTCTCTTTCTTTAAATTTTGAAGCGCATACGCCGCATTTCTCCAGTTTGTATTTTGCACTAAAATGGCCCCTAATATCACTTCCATTTTAGATTCGGCAGGCCACCAATTTTGCGCACCCATATTTGAATATAACGTGCGATACAACGACTGCGTGTCTAACATATATAACCCCCCTATCCATTAGTTTTAAAATATTATATGTGCAAGACAATAAAAAAAAGTAAGCAAGGTTTAGTCTTAGAAATGATGATATCCCATCAAACTGTTAGACAAACCTCATACTTACTTTTCGAAATCCGATTATAATTATAAACAGATTTATTTACATTGATTCTGGGGCAGTGACACCAACAAGGTTCAATGCATTGTGTAGTGTAATTCTCACTGCATCAATTAATGCAATCAATGCTTTTGTTTTTTCTACATCATCTGTTAACACTTTTTCATCGTTATAAAATTTATGGAAATGTGCTGCTAAATCCTGAATATAGTTTGTAATTCTATGTGGCGCTCTATGTGTTGCTGCACTTTCTATAGAAGTTTCAAAGTCCGCTAATTTTTTCAATAGTTCTATTGCTTTGTCATTTGTAATAAGTGCATAATCTGCACTAGTTGAAGGTTCAATACCTCTTTCTTTAGCTTGCTTTAAAATAGAACAGATACGCGCATGCGCATACTGTGCATAATATACTGGGTTATCTTGTGATTCTTGTTTTGCTAACTCCATATCAAAATCAAAATGCGTATCTGGACTGCGCATTGTTAAGAAGTAACGCGCTGCATCTACGCCTACTTCATCCATGATTTCACGTAAAGTAATGGCATTGCCTGTACGTTTACTCATTTTTACTTCTTGGCCATCTTGCATTAAGCGCACCATTTGCATAATTTGAATTTCAAGACGTTCGCTATCTACGCCAAATGTTTCCATTGACGCCTTCAAACGTTGTATATAGCCATGATGATCTGCACCAAATAAGTTAATTAAGATATCATTGCCACGTTCAATTTTATCATAATGGTAAGCAATGTCTGGTAAAAAATATGTGTAGTTACCATCTTTTTTAATCAATACACGATCTTTATCATCAGAAAAATCTGTTGTACGTAGCCATGTTGCACCATCTTCTTTATACGTATAACCAAGTTCCGTCATTTTATCTAACACTTTTTGAATTTCACCTGACTCGTAAAGCGTCGTTTCGCTAAACCAGCTGTCATAATGCGTATTGAAATCGGCTAAGTCTTTTCTTAATTTTTCCATTTCATAATCAACGCCTAATTGTCTAAACGTTTTTATACGTTCTTCTTCTTCTAAGTCTTTTAATTCTGGTTGTTTTTCTGCTAAATCTTTACCAATATTGATAATATCTTTACCATAGTAGCCACCTTCCGGCATCTCGAAAGAATCGTCGCCAAGCGCTTCAAAGTAACGTGCTTCAATAGAACGTGCTAAGTTTGTAATTTGGTTACCAGCATCATTTATATAATATTCTCTTGTTACATTGTATCCTGCTGCTTCTAAAATATTAGCTAATGTATCACCAACGGCTGCGTTACGTGCATGGCCTATATGTAAATCACCTGTAGGATTAGCAGATACATATTCTAATAAAATACTTTCCCCATTTTTTATCTCTTTTTGACCGAAATGGTCTCCTTGATTGATTGCTTCAGTAATAATAGCTGTTAAATAAGCATTATCTAAATAAAAATTAATAAAACCTGGGCCCGCAATATCTACCTTTTCAACTTGCGCAGCCGTCGTATTTAAATGGTCTACAATCGCTTGAGCAATTTCACGTGGATTGCGTTTCGCAATTTTTGTTAAAACCATTGCAATATTTGTAGAATAATCACCATTTTTATTATCTTTTGGTATTTCAATTTTTATTTCAGGAATTTCATTCACTTCAGCAAGTTGCGCTTTTTGAATACTTTTTTGAATTTCTTCAACCAACGTTTGCTTGACTTGTTCAACTATGTTCATTTACGGCATCTCCTTGTAAGTAATTTCATATTGATAAGACCCCATCTTCTCTTCATCTTGAATTAAATCATAATGCACTTTCAGTTTACCACCGTTATCATTTACAAAATGTAAAATAGAATGCGTATGAACCGTGAGTGGGATACGGCCACCACTAATTTCATACAAAGTCATTGTATCTTCACCTTCTACAAAGTGAAGATTTAATTTAATGTCGCCATTTCGGATAATTTTTACGCCTGAGTTTTCAATTTTAACCGTTACATTAACTGTAGCGCCATCTATCTCTTCCTGATAACGTATAAAATCAGCTTTACGTTTTTGCCAAGACCCTTTAGTAGATAATGAGAATTTTTCTTTGTTATCGAATTGTTTAACAACTTGTTTCGTTTGGATTTCAACATTGTTTTCCAATGTACGTTTCACCCTAATCTTTAAAATAATACACATCATTATAGCATACTTGAAATAAGCAATACAGTTGCTAAAATCATTTTAAATATATAATTTTTATTTCTAAAACTTAATCCGTCAAACGGCCTTATGACTTAAACAATTTCATCATAATAAAAGAGCAGACACACAAAATCAAAATTCCAATCTGACTTCGCATCTCTGCTCTTATTAAAGTGAGCTATCCTCAAAAAGTAAACGATAAAGATACTTTGACATCCGTACTCACCATGTCTAATACATCTGTTCAAAAATCATTTGAATCTTATTTAGACTTTAATGCTTCACGTAGTGCATCATCTGAGTTATTCCACATATCTAAATCATGTGATTTGAGAAACGCTTTTAATATTTGTTTATTGTTATCGCCAATATGGTCAATGTCAATTAAATGTTTCATAGATTTATCCATCATATTAACATGCTCTGGCATACTCTTATACCCTCTACGGATACTTCTATTAACTAATAAATAACATGCTGTAAGGCCTGCATAGTATGGTCCGTTTTCTCCACGTTCAGTAGTTACCCAACATAACCAATATGGTTTAGCTTCCTCGCCTTCAACTTTTTCTTTATCTTTGATCCATTTAACGCCTTTTTCTACGCTTGAACGTGCATGCATACCAGCAATATCGATAAATGCTTCTTCATTTTCAACATCAATAAAAACAGGCGCAACATTATCCAAGCTAATAGACCCAATATTGGTACCTTTATGTCCATCTAACGGGTCATTTTTTATAATATTAAATTTAAATCCTTTATTCTCAGCCATCCGTGTACACCTCCTATATTAAAATCAGCAGATACACCATATCTTAAAAGCTGCCCAGCTATACTGACTATACTAAAATTTTGCCACATTCATCAATGAGTGAAAAGTAATCAATTTATAATCCTATCTCAATACGTTAAAAATATCATCCTAAAATTAATTCAATTCATCTAATATGCTATTAATTGCATTTCTGACCTGATCATCTTCAATATCAGATATAAATTCTTTTGGATAATATAATTTATAATCTTGCCTATTAATCCCCGTTATACTATGAATAACCAACGACTGGCTACTGATTTCTCTTATTTTGCCATTACGTCTTAATAAATGAATTGGTTGTCTATCTGATCCTGGACGATCATAATCATATGGCAAGTCCGAAAATGATTCGCTTACAAAATAATAAGTCGGGTCTATACCAGCTTGTATAAACAAATCAGTTAATTCCGTAATTGTAATAATAGAACCATCGAACGGCATATATTTAAATAAGTCACGATTAATAAATCTACGTGATAAATCACTTAATATTTCATCATCTTCATTAATCCATGCTTTTAAATAATATACAACTACCGCTTCATCTAAATCTACATATTGTTCAATAGTCACAGATTCCTCAAAGAATGGAACAAAATCAGTAGGGTATTTCTTAAACGTGTACCCTTCATTATATAGTTGTTTAGCGCGTTTCAAACAATTATTGAGTAATACTTCTCCACCCCGACTAACTGGATGGAAGTAGATTTGCCAATACATTTGATAACGACTCATAATGAAGTTTTCTACTGCATGCATACCACTTTCTTTAATAAGCACTTCATCTTTTGAAGGTCGCATTAATCTCAATATACGTTCCATATCAAATTGACCATACGTAACACCTGTGAAGTACGCATCACGTTGCAGATAATCCATTCTATCAGCATCTATTTGTGACGAAATCATAGAAATAACCAATTTATTTTCGTGCGTCTTGTTGATGACATCAGCTACTTGCTGAGGGAAATCTTCAGAAACACGTCTTAATACACTATTCACTTCCGTTGGTCCAGTAATAATTTTCTGTGTAAAACGTTCATGGTCTGTGTTAAAAATTTTTTCAAAACTATGTGAAAAAGGTCCGTGCCCCAAATCATGTAATAGCGCAGCACATAATGCAAGTGGTCGGTCATTGTTATCCCAAGCTTCGCGACCGTTAAATGAATCATCAATTAATCTACGAACAATTTCATATACACCTAAAGAATGTCCAAATCTACTATGTTCAGCGGTATGAAATGATAAATACAACGTACCCAATTGCTTTATACGTCTTAAACGTTGAAATTCTTTCGTTTTAATTAAATCCCAAATTACTTGGTCTCTTACATGTATATATCTATGAATGGGGTCTTTGAATACTTTTTCTTCAGGTAATTTTTGTGTAGCATATGTTGTCAATGTCAATGTCGTCCTCCTGTTCATACCATATTGATGGACAATTATCTTAAAGTTTTACGCATCAGTGCCAAATCCATTTCTTCCCCATACATAACGTGCACATAGGAGCGCACTCTTTCAAATCCTTTTTGCTCATAAAATGACACTGCTTCGTCGTTCTTATTATCTACTTCTAAGAACACTTCGTTGTATTCATCTTTGAAATACGCTAAGCCTTCTTTTAATAAATCAGAGCCATAGCCATGATGCTGCCATGAAGGCCTTACATAATGTGCTGATAAAAATAATTCAGTACCATATATAAAATTGGCAAAACCAATAATACACTGATCTTCTTCGATAACTAAAAATAATTGTTCTTCTAATCTTTTAAGTAAATGTTGTTCATTATATGAAGCAGCTAGCAACTCATTTACCGTTTTAGCTGCATAAATATTTAAGTACGTATTATACCAAGCTTTTGTTGCTACATCTCGGATGCCTACAACATCATCTGGCGTTGCTTTTCTAACTTTATGCATGTTGATTTCCCCCTATTTATGATAGGTAATAATATCTATATTATAACATAATTTTAGTATTCAAAATACTTTATCTATTCAAATGAAAATAGCTTGGACAATATATAACAATTGACCAAACTATCTGTAAAATTATTCATTTCTGCTTAATGTTTCTTGCCATTCTTGAGCACGGTCCAAAGCATACGAATCTTTTTTAATATCTCCAGGTTTCTCTGCAGTGCCAATAATATAACCAGATAACGTACCACCTAAAAATTCTAAACTATATTTCATTTGGGTGATACATGGTTTAGCTTTAACTTTAGGAAAATCACCGCCAACGATAATAAGTCTAAAATCTTTCTCAGACATTTTCGTTTTGAAGTCTCTGTAATCAGGGTCCATCAATGTTTCAGACCAATGATCAATGAAAGCTTTTAACGACGCTGACAAACTATACCAGTATACAGGCGAAGCAAATATAACTGTATCACTGGCTAATACTTTATCTATGATTTTTTTATAATCATCTTCGTATACGGTGATGACGCTTCCATCATGTCTTACATCTCTAACTGGGTTTAAGCGATATTGCGTTAAATCAAACCATTCGTAATCGTGGCCCTTTAAGGCCATTTTAGTCAATTGAGCAGTGTTCCCCTCTGGGCGACTACCCCCGAATAAAACTGTAATCATAACAATCTCCTTTTAATACTTTTCATATATTCTATTAAAACCTTAAAATTAAAATGTTTTAATAATTTTACATATTTTTTCATAAATATAATTTCTCTTAGTAAAATTAAATTATAGCATTAAATGATTTGTAAGAAAATTCTAAATTCTGTATATTACAAAATTAATTCAAAAATCTATAAAATATAGATGTGCATAACATAAAGCACATCTACATTTCATTATTTTCTAGGAAATAATTGGTTTATTTTTTCTATTTCTTCTTTAGTTAGTTTAACGTCTAACGCAGTTAAGTTATCTACGACTTGGTGGGGTTGCTTAGCCCCGGGGATTACTACATCCAATGATGGTTGCGTTAAATAGAACGCAAGCACCACGTGGGCTACATCAACTCTATGATTGTCTGCAATATCTCTCAGCTCATCTATTTTCTCTAAATTTTCCTTGAACCTATCACCTTGAAATTCAGGATTTTCAGCACGCAGATCATCAAATTTTGTATTTTCAGTATACTTCCCAGCTAAAAGACCAGATACTAAAGGGAAATAAGGAATAAATGTAATTTGGTTTTCTTTTGTGTAGTCAAATACGGCTTCATTTTCGCGATTCAGCAAATTGTATTCCATTTGTACAACATCTACGTGCCCGTCTTTATTTGCTTCTTTAATTTGTTCTAAACTAAAATTCGAAACACCAATCGCTTTGATTTTCCCTTCATCTTTTAATGATTTCAACGCTGCAACCGCTTGATCTTTAGGTGTCGTTTCATCTGGAAAATGAATATAATACAAATCAATATAATCTACCTTTAGTCGTTTTAAACTTTGCTCTACTTGGTTTCGCAGAAAGTCAGGATCATTCGACATTTTAACATTGCCTTCTTCATCAAAGTAATGTGCACCTTTTGTGGCAATTGCAAATTCATCTCTTGCAAATTCCTTAACTGCTTCTCCAACAAGTTCTTCTGAACGTTCTGGTCCATAAATATAGGCCGTATCTAAAAGTGTAATACCGTTTCTAACAGCTGTACGTACTGTTTCTTTACCCTTTTCTTCGTCTAAATTATTATATAAATTATGTCCGCCTACCGCATTTGTACCTAAAGCAATCGGTGACACCATAACATTTGATTTGCCTAACTGTACTTTTTTTGTCAAATCTGTTCAGCTCCTTTTGTACTATAAATAAAACTTAATTGATTTATCATTCATTTAAAAATAGGCTTGTTCGTGATAACCATCAAACTCAAATATTTAAATGAGGTTTAATCATTTCTAAATTTCATAATATTCATTTACCCTATTTAGCCCACTTTAATAATATTCTTTTGCATAAAATTCAACTCATTTTATAATTCAAATAAGCAAACGATATATACATCAATATTTCATGTCACGTGCGCCATACTTTGAGTATAAAAAATCGAAATTCGCTATATGCATATATTTCTAGCACTCAATTTCAAACCAATATAACGTAACGAAAGATGACATAAAATAGATACATACCTTACGCTCATCTAAAATGTAGCAATTTCTATATTAAAATTGTAATGAATTGCTTAAAAAGCGACCAGAAACTCATTTCAAATAGATAACTAGCCTTTTTCACGGTCTATGTATAACCTACACAATGGCAGGAAAGAGGCTATATTTCATACAATAAATCCTTTCTCTCACCAAACTTTTAGTGATCGGAAAACTTTTAGATTACACCGATTACTTGATCTAAAACCATTCCACACTTATTGCTATAAAACCTTTTTATAATTGCATCCCCAGCCATTTACTAGCTTAATCATCATGACAGTCACGATAATATTTATCTCTATCACCTTTCACATCAATATAAAATATTAAAAAAATAAATCTATATTAAACTTTTAATAAATAAATATAATTTAGCAAATGTACTAATTTAGTAATTTGATTTAATTGACTTTTATCTCTTTTTAAATTAATATTCATTTTTGTTAGCGGTTACATAATTTGATGAAAAGGAGCAAGAAAATGGAAAGTGATGATATCAAGCACTTGGTTGATTCAGGTCAACTGTCTGTAGGAATCGAACTAGGCTCTACGCGTATTAAGACAATTGCTATAGCACCTAATTGTGAAACAATTGCAACAGGTGCTTTCGAATGGGAGAACAAGTACGAAAATGGCTATTGGACTTACTCAATTAATGATGTGTGGGTAGGTATCCAAAAAAGTTATGCTGAAATGTCAGAAGCCATCCAAAATCATTGTCATACTCAAATTAAGTCAATAGCATCTTTAGGAATTAGCGGTATGATGCATGGTTATTTAACATTCGATGAAAATGATGACTTGTTGGTGCCCTTTAGAACTTGGCGAAACAATAATGCTAACAAAGCTGCTCAAATCTTACGCGAAGATTTTAAAGTTAATATCCCTGAGCGCTGGAGTATAGCACAACTTTACCAATCAGCGATAGATGGAGAAGCACATGTCAAAAAAGTAAACTATATGACTACCCTATCTGGATATGTTCATTGGTATTTAACTGGTGAAAAAGTGTTAGGCATTGGAGATGCCTCCGGTATGTTCCCTATCGACAGTGAGCATAAGTGTTTCCGTCAAGATTTGTTAGAACGTTTTAATTCATTATTTCAAAAATCAGGTTACTCACAAGATATTAACGAAATATTACCTAATGTCGTTGTAGCTGGTGAAATCGCCGGTTATTTAACTGAGACAGGTGCAAAACTGTTAGATCCAAATGGTGAATTGGAACCAGGGTGTCCCTTGTGTGCACCAGAATCAGATGCTGCTACAGGTATGGTAGCAACGAATAGCGTAGCACCAAAAACAGGAAACGTGTCAGCTGGAACTAGTATTTTTTCAATGATTGTACTAGAAAAGCCAATCGTTCATGTTTATCCTGAAGTCGATATTGTAACGACCCCTGATGGCTACGACGTTGCAATGATACATGCAAATAACTGTACTTCCGATATCAATGCTTGGATAAATTTATTTGAAGAAGTATTTCAACTCATGAACGTAAAATACGATAAAAATGAACTCTTTACCAAATTATTTGAAAGCGCTTTTAACGGAGATGAAACATTAGGTAAATTGTTATCTTATGGTTATGTTTCAGGTGAATTTATAACTGATGTAAAACAAGGTTATCCAATGTTTTTACGTCACGTTGATAGCGAATTTAATATAGCGAACTTTATGAAAACACATATTTTCAGTGCTTTTAGCACTTTAAAGATTGGTATTGATTTATTGAAAGAAAAAGAAAATATTCAAATCGATAGCATGCTGGGCCATGGGGGTATTTTTAAAACAGAAAAAATAGCACAGTCATTTTTAGCTGCAGCGCTGGAAACGCCTGTTAGTGTTATGACAACAGCAAGTGAAGGCGGCGCATGGGGTATCGCTATTTTATCTCGTTATTTACTAGAAACTCAGTATTCAAATTTGGCCAATTACTTAAACGTTAAAGCTTTTGACAATACTGAGCAAATCACATTAAACCCTAAGGAAGAAGATATCGAAAGTTTTAGGCATTATATTCAAAACTTTAAGTCGTTATTACCTCTCCAGCGACAAGTAAATGATTATATTTAAGCAATATCAGCAGTTTAGAAACAATATTTTTATAGAGTAGGAGAGATTATTGTGAACTCACTAAGTACAAATAGCTCTAAACAATTTTTAGGACTGCCTTTAACTTTAATTTGGGGCTATATCGCAGTTGCTGTTTTTATGACTGGCGATGGTATTGAACAAGCCTTTTTATCAAAATATATCGTTAGTATTGGATTTGAAGCACACCAAGCATCCGCTGTACTCACACTATATGGTCTGGTAGTTGCAATTGCATCCTGGCTTTCTGGTATTTTGGCAGAAATATTTAGTCCAAGGAAAGTAATGGCATTCGCATTTATTATTTGGATCATTTTTCATGTTGGTTTTTTAACTTTAGGGTTAGAACAACAAAGTTATCCAATGATGCTCATCATGTATGGTATCAGAGGCTTTGCTTATCCTATGTTTATTTATAGTTTCGTTGTGTGGATTACTTATTCTGCTCCGAAACATCGTTTAGCTTCAGCTATGGGGTGGTTCTGGGCAATGTACTCCGTTGGCATTGGATTTTTAGGAACATATTTGCCAAGTTTTACCATCCCATGGATTGGTTTTATGGGGACATTATGGTCATCAATTATATTCATTTTAATTGGTGGTTTAATGGCAATGTTTTTAGTTAAAGATAGAAAAGGCTCTGAGAAAGAATCAGATAAGTTAACTCCAAAAGAAATATTAATTGAATTTGCTAGAGGTGTAACGATTTTAAGAAATCCTCAAGTAGCCATTGCTTGTGTAGTTAGAATAATTAACCAATTGGCCCTGTTTGGACTCGTTGTCATTATGCCAATCGTGTTTACTGATACCGTCGGGTTTACTACTTCAGAATGGTTGAGAATTTGGGGATTGATGTATATTGTAACTATATTCACCAACCTATTTTGGGGTGTTATAGGAGATAAAATTGGTTGGGTACGACAAGTCCGCTGGTTTGGTTGTATAGGCATGGTGCTTTCTACATTGGCCTTTTACTATTTACCTATTTGGACCGGACCTAACATTTGGGTTGCTGGCGCTGTTGCAGTTATATTTGGGTTTGCTGTTGCTGCATTTGTACCCATGTCAGCAATTTTCCCTATACTAGAACCTAACCATAAAGGGGCTGCAGTTTCTATTCATAACTTATCAGCTGGTTTAAGTAACTTCGTAGGGCCTGCAATTGCAACCATAACTGTTCCAATAGGTGGTCCTGTATTAACCATTTGGACTTATGCAATCATTTATTTTATAGGGTTTATTTTAACTTTCTTTATGAAAGTGAACCAACCAAATCATTAAAAAGGAAAGGTGTTTTAACATGACAAATATTTTAGAACAATTTAAATTAGACGAGAAAGTAGCAATCGTAACAGGAGGCGCTATGGGGTTAGGTAAAGCCATGGCTACTGCATTAGCACAAGCTGGTTCTAATATTGTAATTGCCGATATTAACAAAGAAATAGCGGACGAAACAGCCAAAGAAATTAGTGATAACGAAAATGTAGAAGCAATCGCTATAAAAGTTGACGTGACAAACCCAGAAGATGTCAATCAAATGGTCGAAGCAGTAGTTAAACAATTTAAAAAAATAGATATTTTAGTTAACAACGCTGGAATGACAATTAATGCAAAAGCTGAAGAGATGTCATTCGAGGATTGGAATAAAGTCATCAATCTAAACCTAAACGGTATATTTTTAGTTGCACAATCAGTCGGTCGTGTAATGATTAAACAGGGCTACGGTTCCATCATTAACACATCTTCTATGTCAGGACTTATTGCTAACAAACCACAAGAACAATGTTCATATAATGCTTCTAAAGCCGGGGTAATCATGTTAACGAAAAGTTTGGCAATGGAATGGTCAAAATATAATATAAAAGTGAATACAATCGCACCAGGTTATATGAAAACGGAACTTACTAAACCTTTCTTTGACCAAGGTGGAGAAATGATTAAAGACTGGATGGGATTCACACCTATGGGCAGACCAGGCACACCAAATGAACTCGGTGGTATTGTTGTATATCTAGCTTCTGATGCTTCTTCATTTGCCCAAGGTAGTGTGTTTACAATTGATGGTGGCTATACAGCACTTTAAACTTTAATAATAAATAATGTTATATTTTCAAATAAAATAGAATTAAAAAACACTTTCGTACCAATCTCATATTACATGATGAAATTAACGGAAGTGTTTTTAATATTCATTCGTACAAACAATCATCAAAACGCAACACATAGATTAACCCTCTCTTGTATCTTCGATTTTTGGTGTTTATCATTTACTTTTCTTCTTAGCTAATTTTTCTTTTAATTTGCGGTCTTGTTCTTCTTTTCGTCGTTTACGTTCTTCGTTACGTTTTCTTAAGCGTTCTTCTTCTTCTGGATCTCTTGGTTTTTGTAATTGTTTTTCAACTTTTTCCATAAGTTCCTCTTCAGTTAAGGCTGCGAGTGGCCGATTATTAACAAATGCAAAAGTTTTACGTCGACCAGGCCCACAATAGGATTGACAACCGATTTCTATTTCAGCATCAGAGTCTAATTTTGTAAGTTTTTTCTCTAAAGATTTACAATTAACACCCTGACAATCGTCACAAATCAAAAATTTATTTTGCAAAACCACCCTCACCTTTCTAAAATTTTATTATAAATTCAAAACCGCTTCATTTTATATAAAGTATGTATATAAACCATATAAAAACTAATTTATCCTCATTCATGTCTTACATTTATAACTCTAATTATTTTACTCTATTTATAAAAAAATTCAAGTTCCACATCATAAAATAATGTAAATAACTTTTTTGTCAAATAACTAAAAAACAGCGTAGAAACCTTTTGTTTCTACGCTGCATTTACATTAAAAATCCAGTTACTACATCATTGAAACCAGCTACGTCCACCATAAATCTGGGGCAGGATGTTCAATGTTGATTGATTTTAAATTATTAACAGCTTTGACAAATCCCTCTTCAATAGACATAATTGGATCTTCATGTTCTATACTAATTACATAGTCATACCCATTGATTCTTAATGCACTAACCATTTCTCCCCAAACATTAGGACTATGCCCATAACCAACAGTTCGGAATGTCCAAGCTCGAGTGTTAACGTTACTATAGGGTTGCATATCAGTTAATCCATACATATTTACATTTTCTTGATCAATGTATGTATCTTTTGCATGAAAATGGTGTATTGCATTCTCTTTACCTAATATTTTAATCGCAGCTATTGGGTCAATACCTTGCCACCAAAGATGACTTGGATCAAGATTTGCGCCTATAAAATCATTTGTCACTTTTCTTAATTTTAATAATGTATAAGGCGTATGAACTAAAAATCCTGCATGTAATTCGATCGCAATCTTAACTCCCTGTTCCTTCGCAAATTCGCCAAGTTTTTTCCAGTAAGGTATAAGTTTTTCTTCCCATTGCCACTCCAAAATATTGGAATAAACAGTTGGCCATGGGGTTACTGGCCAATTAGGGAATTTTGCTGTTTCATCTGAACCAGCTACACCTGAAAAAGTATTAACTACTGGAACATTTAATAAAGCTGCTAGTTTAATGGTTTTAATTAACGTTTCATCTGATTTTGCAGCAGTTTCATTATTAGGTGATATAGGGTTATTATGACAACTAAAAGCACTTATACTTAACCCTCTTTTATGAATCGCATCGATATATGCCTTACGTTTTCTTTCATCTTCTAATAAATCATCTAAAGGGCAAAATTGGTTACCAGGGTTACCGCCTGTCCCAATTTCAATCATATCTACACCGGCATCCACAACATAATCCAACATCTCTTCAAATGTTTTATCTTGAAATAATACAGAAAATACTCCGATTTTCATAAAAAATCACTCCTTAAACGTTTGATAATCTTATACTACGGCCTTCAACACTACTTTTATATATCGCATCGATTATTAAACTGGTACGCTGTGCTTCTTCAGGTTTCACTACTAAATCTGCTTCGCCCAAACAACTTTTCACAAAATTTGTCGCTTGTCTTTTTGCCGCTAATGTTTCATCGTGGTCCACTACCGCTTTTTCTGTAAAGCATGTCCCATATTTATGCTGATATAATTCAAAAGGATATAAACTGATACCACCATCAACACCTGAAATACTTAAATGTTTTGAGTCATCTTTGATATTGGCTGCCCAGGAACACTCAAATTGCATTGATGCATTATCTTTAAATATAATAAAGCATGAGACATGATCATCAACATCAAATGTTTCATGATTAAATGTCCCCCAGTCATTGATTTGATTGGGCGTTTTACTCAATCTATTGTAAGTTTTAGCTAAAATTTCCACCGGTTCATTATCTTCTAATAGCCATAAAGAAAGATCAAGTAAGTGGCACCCATAATCAATTAAGCTGCCTCCACCTTGCAACAATTTATTAGTAAATACACCCCAACCAGGGACTTTTCTCCTACGCAATGCTTGTGTACGAATAACTAAAGGATCTCCTACTGCACCATTTAAAATAGCTTTTTTGGCAGTCATAGCAGCGTCTGTAAATCTATAATGGTAACCTATTGCTAATAATTTCCCAGAATGATTTGCAGCTTCCACCATCCTTTCGCATTCTAATTTATTCAAAGCCATCGGTTTTTCACAAAAGACGTGAACACCAGAATTTAATGCTGCTATACTAATTTCAGCGTGAAATTTATTGGGCGTGCATACTGCGATAGCATCAACTAATTCAAACATCTGTTGATAATCTTCCATTACAAATTCAATATTGTTATTTTCTGCAACATTTTTAGCCAAATCATAATTAATATCATGCACTGCCACTATGTCAGTAATTTCGTTTAATTCTTGAAATGCTGGTATATGTCTATTTCTAGCAATACCTCCACAGCCCACAATTCCAATTTTTAATTTATTCAAATTGTCACCCCCAAATCATTTTTCTGATATATCCTCCAGTGGTTTAACATTGCCATAATCATGTGTTGGTGCATGGTTACGCTTCGCCCACTGAACACCATTTTTTATAACTCGTTGAATCTCTTTATTGTAATAAGTTGGATAACTTTCATGCCCTGGCCTAAAATAAAATATTTTTCCTTTCCCTCTTTTAAAGGTCACACCGCTTCTAAATACTTCTCCCCCTTCAAACCAACTTATAAAAATTGTTTCATCAGGCGCAGGAATATCAAAATGCTCTCCATACATTTCTTCTTTATCTAATTCAATATAACTATTCAGCCCTTCAGTGATTGGATGTGTAGGGTCTACTACCCATAACCTTTCTTTTTCATCTGCTTCTCTCCATTTAAGATCACACGTTGTTCCCATCAATGATTTGAAAATCTTAGAAAAATGTCCAGAATGTAAAACAATCAACCCCATACCTTCCAATACGTGTGATTTTATTTTTTCACAGATTTCGTCTTGGACTTCATCATGCGCTTTATGCCCCCACCAAATTAAAACATCTGTTTTATTTAAATTTTCGTCCGATAGACCGTGATGTGCTTCGTCTAATGTTGCAGTTTCAACATGATGTTCTTCTAAAAATGATGCAATCGCCTTATGAATACCTTCAGGGTAAACTTTTCTCACTTCTTCATTTTCTATTTCATGTCTATATTCATTCCAAATTAGGATATTCATAACATTGCCCCTTTAATTATTGCTTAAATATATTGCTTCTCCTGTTTTAGCTGATTGATAAATTGCTTCCAGAATTTGAGTAACGACAAACGCTTCCCTAGGTTTTACTACCGGGTCTGTATCGTAAAGGATATTGTTTGTCCAAGAACGAGCCTCTTCTTCAGCTTCATCTACAGACTCGCTTTCAAAAAAATCCACACCTGGGTTATCATACTCAATTTTCGAGGTAAATAAAGTGCTTAAATCTTCTCCATGAATTCTCAATCCGTCTTTCATATCAGCGCCACCTTCCGTTCCTGATAGTGAACATTTGGCTTCATCCACTTCTAGGCTGTTAAGCGCCCAACTGGATTCTAAAATAATTGTTGCGCCATTTTTCATTTTTATAAATCCAAATGCAGAATCTTCAACTGTAAATGTTTCTGTATCCCAAGACCCCCAAGCATTTGCGGCATTTTCTTTTTTTCCTAATTTATGGAATGTAGAACCCATCACAGATTCTGGTTCATAGTTATCCATCATCCATAATGTTAAATCTAAGGCGTGTGTGCCTATATCAATAAGCGGGCCTCCGCCTTGCTTTTCTTCGTCTAAAAATACACCCCAAGTTGGCACGGCACGTCTTCGAATTGCATGTGCTTTACTAAAATAAACTTCTCCTAAATCCCCTCGTTGACAAATTTTATGCAAATGCTGGCTATCAGCTCTAAATCTATTTTGGTAACCTATTGTTAATTTTTTATTATTATCTTCTGCCGCTTTTATCATTTCTGCCGCTTCTTCAGAAGTTTTTGCCATCGGTTTCTCGCACATAACATGTTTGCCTGCGTTTAATGACGCCACAGTTATGTCTTTATGTGTATTATTAGGTGTACAAATATGTACTACGTCAATTTTGGGATCTTTCAACAATTCATGAAAATCTTCATAAACTTTTGAATTTTCCATTCCGTATTTACTAGCTGATGCTTTCGCTTTTTGAATATCTATATCACAGAAAGCTTTTATCGATACTTCCGGTATTTTTTCTAAACTGGGAAAATGTTTACCATTTGCAATGCCTCCACAACCTATTACGCCAATATTTAAATTCATAGAACCAGCTCCATTCTTTTATTTAAAAAACAAAATTATTATTTTTATTAACAAAATATAAAAACAACTATTAAATTTGACTTATTAATAATTTATATATTAACATTAAGCTATATTTTCAATATTCGGAAATTTTTCCAATGGACAGGTGGCATCGAAAATATGGTACTTGATGATTTAATTAATAAACACTTTAGTCATTTGACTGAAAATGACTTACATATTATTAGTATTATTCATAAAAATATAGATAAAATAACAACTATGAAAATCTATGACTTAAGTTTATTGACGCATACCTCCATATCGACAATTCATAGATTAGTCAAGAAACTCGGTTTCGAAGGTTACAGTAATTTTAAATTTTATATAAAAATGCAATCTAACCATGAACCTACTAAATTAGTAAATACAGACCCAATTATTGAAGACGTACAGCGAACCCTAGAACATCTCGAAATGTTTGATTATAATTTGCTCATTAAGTTAATTGAATCAGCCCCAATTATTTATATTTTTGGGACAGGAATGGCTCAACAAAATGTAGCTAGAGAAGCTCAGAGACATATGTTATCTATTTCAAAAAAAGTTATTGTTTTAAATGATGAAAATGAGTTCAAATTAGCTATAAATCAAATGGATGATGAAGATTTACTATTTATTATTTCTTTATCAGGCGAAACGAAAAAACTAAAAGAACCGATTCAGTTGATAAAATCGCGTGAACTTAAATTTGTTTCCTTGACTACGCTTCATGACAATTACATTGCTCAAAATGCAAACTTTAATATCTATGTTAATAGTTCACCTATACAATTTTTTAATCACATTGATTATTATAGTTTCATCCCTTATTACGTCGTATTTGATTTTATAGCTAGGGCCTACCACAATTACATGATTTCCAAATGATATGTTGGCGATGAATTATTTTCCAAATTCGATTTATAATTCATCGCTTTCTTTGTAGTTTTACTCATTTAATAATTGTTCTACAGATTCTCTGACTTGTGGGACAGAAAGCCCTACAATGACTTGCACATTTTTGCCACTTTTAACCAAACCATGTGCGCCCCCGACTGTTTTAAAGAAGTCATCTTCTTTTATTTCATTTGGGTTTGCGACAGTTACTCTTAATCTTGTAGCACAATTAGTAACATCAACGATGTTTTCTCTACCACCTAAACCTTCTATATAAATCGCAGCTTTATCATCGTATTCACTACCTTTTTTATTATTACTATCTTTCTTTTTATTAGATTGGTAATCTTTTTTTGTATATAATTTTGTATCTTTATTATCTTCCTTTTCTCGTCCAGGCATAGGTATATCCAATTTCAATATAATAAACCTAAATAAATAGTAGTAGATAAAAATAAATATGATACCGATTATAAATTGAGCTACATAAGTCCCCCAATGAGAACCAAATAGAGGAATCCAATTGGTAGCTGCTATTTCAATCAACCCGCCACCTAAGTTACCAACTAGCCCAAAAGCGTGCATAATTGTTACCATTGTTGCACCGAGAACAGCGTGTATTAAGAATAAAAACGGTGCTATAAAAATAAATGTAAATTCAAGCGGTTCAGTGATGCCCGCAAAAACGGCTGTTAACGTCGCAGCTAGTAATAAAGCACCAACTTCTTTCTTTTTATCAGCTTTAGCAGTTGAATATATCGCAAGCGCAATACCAATCGAACCAAACATTTTAATGTTACCTTGTAATAAAAATCCTCCCCCTGGGAAAATTTCTTTTAATGACTTATTGGTCTGTGAATATTCATTTAAATGGGAGATCCAAAACGATTTAATACCTCCATCAACAACTGCTGGTCCATATTCAAATGGTGTATATATAAAATGATGTAAACCTGTAGGTATTAAAATTCTCTCTAAAAAGTGGAATAACCACACCCCTACATAACTTGATGAAGCTAAAAATGTTTGCAATGAAGCTATCCACCCTTGAACGATTGGCCATCCCCAACTCGTCAACAACGCCATCGGAATCATACAGAAAAATGAAATCATAATCACGAAAGGAGAGCCTTGAAAAATACCTAATGATTCAGGTAATTTTTTATCATAATATCTATTATGTAACCATATTGCTATACCTGATATAATGAGCGCTCCAATAATATTAGTATCAAGTGTTTTTATACCTACTAACTCCGTTATACCAGTACCCTCTCCTATATTGCCTTTAAAATCAACACCAAAAGCAGGGCCCCAAGTAGTTAAAATACTATTAATAAAATAATTAAACATTAAGTACGTAACTACAGAAGACATAACGGCGTGACCAGCTGATTTTTTAGCCAATGAAATAGGTAAACCTATTACAAAAATAAGTTCTATATTTTGAAAAAGTGTCCAGCCACCATTTTCAATTAAAGTCCATATTTGATACCATAAACTATCAGGATTTGCTATCCCCCCCATAATAGCCTCATTTTTAAATAATGTAGCTATCCCAACAATGATACCGAAAAATGGAAAGAGAAGCACTGGTACAATCATAGCACCTCCAAATCTTCGAATTGCGTTTCCAAAATTTCCTCCGAATTTCATATAATCACCCTTTTTCAAAACGCTTATTGAAAGCGCTTTCTTAAGTGAATGATATATCTTAAATCATGTTATTTCAATGCTATAGCAAGATTTAGATACGCTATATCTACAAAAGAAATCATTTCCATTTAAAGGTAAATTTTCCTGGAAATATAGCGCTATTTCTTTCATCATCGTAAAAAATCAAAAAAACAGCGCTTAAATCTTATAATTTAAGCACTGTCCCACGGTAAGCTACATTTTTTCTATTTCTTTAATGATTTGTTCTATTGATTTGATGGTCCATCATCTTTGTATAAGTAATATTTTCACTAAAATGTCAGGCTCTATGGATGACCAGCCATGATTAAGGCAATACTTATCTTTGACAAGTTCATAAGGAAAATTTAAATCTAATCGTTTCATCTATTTTAGGTGATAAGTGAATTCAGATATAGAAATCATTTCATATTGGTTTTTTATCAATTGCTTTATTCAACATTATAAATGTCATCGATATTCATTTTCATATCTCATAATATTTTGGTTTAATATTGTCAGTTATTTATGTGGCACTACGCGTACAGTACTAGTCAAAGACTACAAAATGAGGCATTGCCATAGAAAACGTGTATAAAAAACTGCCAACAAAGTCGGAGACTTTCTCGACAGCCTGAACAGCACTTGAATCTTACAATTTAAGTACTGTCTCATTATTTACTATTCTATTGTCCGTGATAAATATTAAATTCTAAAGGTTTTACTTCATTTTCTAACCATTCTTTATAAATAGACTGTTTGTCAACGCCGTTATTAACGATTGTGATACCGCAATCACCGCCGCCTGCGCCAGATGTTTTAGCAGCACCACCATATTTTTCAGCTACAGAACACAATACTTTCAAATGTGAAGTTTCTATATCTATCGTCGCTTCTTTATCCATAGACTGAATAATTTCACGGTTGATACGAATCATCTGTTGCACACCTTTAATGTGATTCGTTTTAAATGCATGTATTAATTTTTCCACACAAGCGTGAGAACGTTCTAAAAATTTCCCATAAAAAGTAGGATCTGATTTTAAACGCTTTACTTCACTAACTAAATGATGTGATGAAGCAGGCGATCCTGTCCACCCTATTAACACTTGCATATTTTCTGGTGGTTGCAAGGGTTCGATGTGCAATCCAGGCCAGTTTTTATTCAATACTTCATTGACTGAAGTATCTTCAATTTGTTGAGAAACCCATTCATGATCAAACGTACTATAAGCAAGCCAACCTGTGTATACACTTACGGCAATGTCCCCACATGAACTTAAACTTTGTAGTTTCATATTGGCGATAACTGCGAGTTTATAAATATAAAGGTTCGATAAATGCGTTTCATAAAACTCATTTAAAGCTTTTACAACTGACACAAGCACTGCTGCACTCGATCCTAAACCATATTTATGGCCGTTAGCGTCATCTAAATTACTGTCTATAGTTAAGTTAAAATGTTTTAAATTGATACGGTTGCTGCTAACAAATTGTTCAAAAACTTCTATAGCTGTGATGACATATTTCAACTGTTTAGCTGCATGTAAATCAGATACTACAATCTTATCTTCTTCTCTTTGAAAAGTGACCGGTTCATGATGTAAAGTTTTAGAATGTATCGTGCCCTCTGCCGCATTAGAATCTTCAATTGTAGCTGTTACAAATCGATTTACAGCAATCAAAACAGATTTATATCCAGGTTCTGTAACGGCGTATTCACCTGCAATATAGAGTTTACCTGGAGCTTTTACTCGAATCATGTTATCTCTTCCTTACTCAATAATTTCAACGTTTGTGCGTGTAATGTCACTCGCGATAATTTGATGATCCTCAAACGATTTCTGTAGTGCACCAATCACTGCTTGTTGATTTTTCTTCTCTACTAAAATTTTAACATTAGGCCCTGCATCCATCGTAAAGTAGCATGGATAACCAGCTTCACGACATTGGTGCACGATGTCCATTACTAAGTAACTGTCTTCAACCATATATGTAAATGGTGGTTGTGCACCTAAATTTGTAGCATGCATTCTTAAACCATTTGCTTCAATAACCTCACCTAAATATTTAAAATCCTTGTCTTTAATCGCATGCTTAACTGACGCTATATCCTCATCTACGTGGTCTAACCAATATTGGTAAAAACGAGAAGTATCACGTGTATGTGACATACCGGCACGACTGGATACTTTTTTAGTTTTATTATTTATCACTACAAAAATCATGGCTAACTCATCTTCCCAATGGTCTGCATCAATAGGAAAACTGTATGATGTTGCATCATCATAACCTTTTTCCCATTCTACAAAACCACCATAAATACTCCTAGAAGCCGATCCTGAACCCCTTCTAGCAAGTCTAGATAGTTCTTTACCCGTTAATTTAAGATTTAAAGCTTCATTACAAGCTGCTGCTAACGCGGCATAAGCACTTGCTGATGATGCTAATCCTGCAGCTGTTGGTACGAAATTGTCACTTTCAATATATGCATACATAGACGTACCTGCTATATTTCTAACAACATCCATAAATCGACGTATTTTAGCCGCTTCCGAATCATCTACTGTCTGCCCATTTAAAACAAGCACGTCTCTGATATATTCTTCAGAAAATGTCACTTTAGTTTCTGTATAAAAACGATCTAATGTTACCGACAAACTATTATTCATCGGAATAATATACGCTTCATCAGCCTTGCCCCAATATTTAATCAATGCAATATTTGTATGTGCACGTGCCTTGCCACTACTAACCAACGTTCCTAACCTCCTAAATATTCAATCCATGTATGATGCGCGCCTAAGCTTTGCGCGCTTTGAGCAATTTTTTCAGCTACGTCTATAGTCGAAGCAAGGACAATCATACTACCGCCTCTGCCTCCACCAGTTAACTTACCAGCGATAGCACCCTGTGCTTTGCTTATTGTTAACAACTGCTCAATTTTTTCATGACTTACTGTGAGCGTGCGTAAATTTTCTTGGCACAAATCAAACACAGAAGCGAGTTGTTCAAAGTTATGATGTTCTATAGAGTCACGTGCTTCATGGACCAGTTTACCGATATGTTCTACATAGCTAAGGTATGAACTATCTGCTTTGCATAAATGATGTACGTCTTCTACTGCTTGTTTTGTCGATCCTCGTATACCAGTGTCTATGACAACCATATAACCATTTAAATCTAATGGTTTTAACGTTGTGACTACGCCATTTTGAAACCAAACGGGCTTATTAGATACAATCGTTTGTGTATCTATGCCACTTGGTTTACCGTGCGCAATGCGCTCTGCCCAATTCGCTTCTTCAATCAACATTTCATCCGATAAGGGTTTGTTTAAATAATCAAAGCTCGCACGTACAAATGCTACAGCCATTGCAGCACTAGAACCTAATCCCCTTGATGGCGGTAAGTTTGTATCAATTGAAACTTTTATTGGTGTTTGAATATGATATTCATTTATAAATCGTGTTATCACTGATTTTAAGTGTTCAGGTGCATAAGTTAATTCACCATCATAAACTTCACTTTTAATATAAGAAGATTCATTAACATTTAAGGATTCTATTAAAGCTCTTACTCTTCCAGTAGTAAATGGAATCGCAATTGCAGGCTCTCCAAACGTCACCGCGTGTTCTCCTATTAAAATCACCTTACCATTTGCTTCCCCATAACCTTGTTGTGCCATATTTTCAATCACCTTTAGTATTTTCTTTAAATTTAAATAGTATATGCCTTACACTGCGATTGCCTTTTATTAATTACTTTTTATTGATAGCCATATAACATTTCCCAGGAAATGCTCCACTTAATCGCATTTTCGCTATAGTGTTCATATCTTCTCATTTTTAATCAAGAAAAAATTACGTGCATCTTATTTACACAACTTAATCAAATTTCACACAAATCAAACTATATTATCTCATAATTTTCATATATTAACATACGACTCGAGTCATAGTTTTAATTTTTTTACTCAAATTGGGTAAAATAAGTTATAAATAGTTAATACCTGCTACTAATTGTAATCAATACTTATCTAGTATAAAACGCTCTGGCTTATTATTCAAAAACTTCACTTTATCTTACCCAATTTATTTTCAATTTTTCAACGTATACTTTCACTATATTACTTATTTCATTACTATAATTCAACAAATATAACAATCTCTTTAATTATTTAACGTATTAAAAAAGCCAGAAACGATACATTTAATGTTGTATCATTTCTAGCCTTCATTTTAACTAGTCCATTTTTTGATTAACTTTAGCATTTCGTTCAATCATTTTTTCAAAATATCCTTCATAACGTTCCCACTCATCATTAGTAATATCGTCCATTGTTAAATTGGCACCTAAATCTTTAAGCGCGTATAATAATTGGAACATAACATCTTGAACTGTTAGCTGTTTATCTAATAGTTGCTCTAACGATGCCATACATTGAGGATTAATATTTGGATATTCAAATTTTGTTTGTTCACCTTTTAAAGCTCGCTCATAAAAAGCTTTCATTAAAGCAGCGCGTTCACTGCCATCTCCTTCAACACAAAGGTATACTTGAACAGCAATACCTCCACGCACACGTCTTTGTGAAATCCCCGCAAATTTTTGCCCATTAATACTCAAGTCGAATTTTCCTGGGCAATAAGATTGTTCAATCTCATAAGTCTCAATTTCAACATTTTCATCTTCAAACATTTTGGCTACTAATAAATACATCACTGAAAATGCTTCATCAATCGTAATGTCATGTTTGCCTTTAAAAATAAGAGAAATATTGAGTATGCCTTGGTCCAATACTACGCCAAGACCACCTGAGTTTCTCACAATTGCATTATAACCTCGTTCTTCTGTCAAATAGCGAATGCCATCTTGTAAATACGGTAACCTAGAATCATGTATACCTAAAATAATAGTATGTTGATGTATCCAAGTACGTACAATGCTACTTGACAAATCTTTACCAACACTTTCCGATAACGTATCATCAAAAGCAAATGATTGCATTGGCGCTAAACCAGAAGAATGATCAACATAACGCCAGGTGGTACTGTTAAAATATTTGCTAGCTAAATCCATTATTGTAAAGCTTGTGCAGCAGTGATGATTGATAAATTATACACGTCTTCAATTGAACAACCACGTGATAAATCATTCACTGGTGAATTAAGACCTTGTAATACAGGGCCTACCGCATCATAACCACCTAGACGTTGTGCAATTTTATAGCCAATGTTGCCAGCCTCTAAACTTGGGAAGATAAATACGTTAGCATCTCCTTGAATTTTTGTATCTGGCGCTTTTTTCTTAGCTACTTCTGGTACAATTGCAGCATCAAATTGGAATTCCCCATCAACAATAACATCTTCAAGTTGATCAGCTTCAACTTTCTCTTGAGCCAATTTTACAGCGTTTGAAACTTTTTCAACATCGTCAGATTTCGCAGAACCTTTCGTTGAAAAACTTAACATTGCTACACGAGGTGACATACCGAAACTTTGGGCAGATTTTGCGCTTTCTACTGCAATTTCAGCTAAATCTTGCGCTTCTAATGTAGGGTTGATTGCACAATCACCAAAGATGTATTGTGCTTCGTCTTTAATCATAAAGAAAATACCTGATGTTTTGGATACGCCTGGTTTTGTTTTAATGATTTGTAGTGCAGGACGTACCGTATCACCAGTTGAATGTGCAGCACCACTAACAAGACCTTCAGCTTTGCCTGTATACACAAGCATCGTGCCGAAATAATTGACATTTTTTAACATTTCTTGAGCTTGTTCTTCAGTCGCTTTACCTTTACGGCGTTCAACAAAAGCTGTAACTAACTCTTGTTTTAATTCGCTTGTTTCAGGGTTAATAATCTCTAAGTTTGAAATATCTAAACCGTTATCTTCAGCTAATGCATTAATATTTGCTTCATTACCCAATAGTACTGGTGTGACATAATCAGTACTTTGTAATTGTGTCGCCGCTGTTAATACACGTTCATCTTCTCCCTCAGGTAAAACGATTTTCACATTTTTTCCTGACAGTTTTTCTTGTAATACATCTAATAAAGACATAGGGGCCTCCTCTAATTTTTAATACTTTTATTTTTCCAATACTATTATACGTCATTTTTTTATATAATTCCATGTCACCAATTTGTAATCATTTACTTATGTTTTACAGTTACATTTATGATAGAATTTTTAGTGGAGATATAGAAATTTTTCATAAAGGAGCGATTCAATATGCCACAAGCACCAGAAACTTTAGATGGTTGGTATAGTTTACATTTATTATATGCTATCGATTGGGCTAGTTTACGTTTAGTTCCAGAAGAAGAACGACAAACGTTAGTTGAAGAGTTACAAGCCTTTTTAGATAAACATGAAGAAGCACGTACGAATCATGCAGGAGATCATGCGTTTTATAATATTACTGGTCAAAAAGCAGATATTCTTTTATGGGCTTTACGTCCTGAACTAAAAGATCTTAATGCTTTTGAAAATGAATTTAATAAATTGAAAATCACTGACTTTTTAATCCCAACGTATTCATACGTTTCTATTATTGAATTAGGTAATTATTTAGCTGGTAAATCTGATGAAGATCCATACGAAAATCCTCACATTAAACCGAGATTGTTCCCAGAATTACCACAAACTGAGTATATTTGTTTCTATCCTATGGATAAACGTCGTAACGAAACATATAACTGGTATATGCTACCATTAGAAGAACGTCAAGCGCTAATGTATAACCATGGTAAAATTGGTCGCCAATATGCTGGTAAAATCAAACAATTTATCACAGGTTCTATGGGGTTTGATGATTTTGAATGGGGTGTTACGCTATTTGCTGATGACCCACTTCAATTCAAAAAAATTGTTTCTGAAATGAGATTTGATGAAACGACAGCACGTTATGGTGACTTTGGCAGTTTCTACGTAGGTACCATCATAACTAAGCATAGTCTACCGACGCTTTTTGAGGTGTAAGATAGAGATAATTGCAGATTAAGTGAAGCATAGGTCAGAACCCTAACTTTTTCTACATTTGTATATTAATCCATTCATAAAAGATTCAGAGGCATTTTACGTGCCACTGAATCTTTTTTTTTACTTTTCTTTCATTTCCTAATTCTCTTCTTCTTGGTTGGCATACTCCGACATGCATAACTCTCTCTAACCCCCTACTTCGTAGGAAGAAAACAACTAAAAGGCACACTTGAAGTTAAACAAGTGTGCCTGTCTGAATGTAGTGTGTTTGGGAGAACTTTAATCACTACTTAATTTAAGGGTTAACTGCTAAATATTGTCGCTACTCAATATTTTTTGTAACAGTCAACTAATACTATTTTAACCTATTTGAAACATTTGAAACATAATTGAATTGCTAAAATTGTATAAAATTCAATTTTTTAAAATTTAAGCAGTGTTTTTTTACCAACATATCAACTGAATAAAGTGTTACAATAAACCATATTAACTTACTAACTTATAGTGCTATGACATAGAATATACGCATAGTTTAGTTAAATAAAGTATAATTGGTGATTAAATGACAATAAATAATCAATACTCGGAAAGTTATGATGAAAGAATGGCAAAAGATGTCATTATCTTAGCCGGAAGAATTTTGCTTGAATCTGGCGCAGAAGGCTCCCGCGTTGAAGATACAATGACACGCATTGCCTTTACTTTAGGTTACACGGAAAGCAATAGTTTCGTTACGAATACGGTTATTAACTTTATGTTACATAACGAATCTTATCCGAGAATATATAGGATTAGAACAAGAGACACCAATCTCCATCGTATATCAAGAACCAATCGTGTTTCGAGACAACTTTCTGATGGTGCCTTATCAGTTGAAGACGCGTTCCAAGAGTTACAAAAAATTTATAATGAACAAAGTATTAAACATGATTTATTTTTCAAATTTATTGCAGCTGCTATTATCTCTATTAGCTTTCTATATTTACAAGGAGGCTACTTAATCGATATATTTACAGCGCTCATTGCAGGAGCCTTTGGTTATCTTGTCGTAGAAATTCTAAGCAGACACTTACATGCCAAATTCATCCCAGAATTTATGGGTGCGCTCGTCATCGGTACAGTGGCAGTGCTTGGAAGTTCTATCATACAAGGTGGCTCTATTTCAGCGATTATTATTTCATCAGTCATGCCGATTGTACCTGGTGTTTTAATCACTAATGCTATTCAAGATTTATTTAGTGGCCATATGTTAATGTTTACAACGAAATCATTAGAAGCATTGGTAACAGCTTTTGGTATTGGCGCTGGTGTAGGTACAGTACTTATTATTTCTTAGGAGCAATGTCTATGTTTTGGATTTTAAATTTAATATTTAGTTATACCGCTTCATTATTCTTCGGTATTATATTTGATGTTCCAAAATATTTATATAATGCTGTTGGAATTGTTGGTGCATGTGGCTGGATGGTCTATACGTTAGTTTATGATGGTTTTCAACTTCATACCATTTATTCAAGTTTCTTCGGAAGCCTAGCATTGGGCTTATTGAGTCATGTGATGGCTCGCTTAAAAAAAGAACCAGTTATTTTATTTATGGTGCCTGGCATTATACCATTGGTTCCCGGAGGATCAGCCTTTGATGCGACCAAAAATCTTATTTTATTAGAATTTAGTAAAGCGATTAATACTATGTTAGAAGTAACGCTTATTGCAGGGGCAATTGCTTTAGGTTTGTTATTCGCCGATCAAATTTCTAAACTGATTGTTTCTGGTACAAAATTCAGTAAAAAACATATATAATTATCAAATTAATAAACATCTGAGCGTCAATTTATGAGGCACAGATGTTTATTAATTCGATGTATTATATTTCCATTTTAAAAAACTAGCAAAAATAAAGCGCACCATTAATGCAATGGTTGATACTAAGAGACCTGCATGATAACCAATTATCGCTTGTTCCGATTGCATTGAAATACGATTGGTCACTGTAGCTACAACTATTGCAACGAAGGCTGTACCGAATCCAGACCCTATGTTTTCAATCATATTTATACTCACACCTGCTGCTGGTAACTACTTACTTTTCAAATCATAATAAGTACTTGTCGTTAACGTTAGCGTCGCCTCTCCGACCGCTCATCCTCTTACGAACAATATTAATCCAAGTCAAATTATCGACGTATCACCATTAATAAATATAAACGGAATCGAAACTAATAATGAAAGTAGCGAAGCAACCATTACCACTAATTTTGCCCCGAATTGATCTGTAAAACATCCAATGAGCGGGCGTGTAACTAACATATATATTAACTTAGAATGGCTCCTTATTTATTAAAACAAATACATCATCAATATAGTATAATTCCAAATATTAATCCCAATATGACAACTCCCCATGAAGGGCATTTATAATACATAAGTAAGATGAATAACACACTTGCTAACGCAAAGTCTAATTCTGTATTAATTGTCGATTTCCAAATCGGATTGTAAAAAGCTGCAATTAATATACCGACTACACCAGCGCTAATCCCTTTTAAAAACGCGTTTACATAGACATTGGATTTGATACTATCCCAAAAAGGTAATACGCCATATAACAATAAAAATGCTGGTAAAAAAATAGCAAATGTCGCTAATACCCCCCCCTACTATGCCTTCTATTGAAGTGCCAATATAAGTAGCAAATGTAAATAATGGACCCGGAACACCTTGTGCTGCCGCATAACCAGTTATAAATTGTTCAGAAGAAATAAGGTTTTGTGGTACAAAATCACTTTCTAACAATGGTAAAACGACATGTCCGCCCCCAAAAACCAATGCGCCAGAACGAAAGAAACTATCCATCATTTGAACCCATACATTAGTGGTTATAGAACTTAAAATAGGTAAAGTAATAAGTAACGAAAAAAACAATAAAAGTGATATCACACCTATGCTTTTAGGAACCAAAAACAGCTTATCTCTTTTCCCTACATTACTGTCATCTTTACTTTTTAAGAAAAATGCGCCGTATAATCCTGTGAAAATCAACGCAATAACTTGAATGTATACACTATGGATGAGCAACGTAAGCAGTAAGACAAATAATGCTAACGTGATGGTTGTTTTAGTATTCGTTAATTTCTTCCCCATGCCAATAATAGCTTGAGCCACAATAGCGACAGCAACCAATTTCAAACCTTGAATCCATGAAAAAGTAGTTTGACTATTTGTAAAAACAAGCACAAATACCATTAACATAACTGCAGATGGGAGCGTAAACCCTATAAAAGAGATAAAACCGCCAATCATACCCCCTCTAATCGTCCCTATACCTATACCAACTTGACTGCTAGCTGGCCCCGGCAAAAACTGACATAACACGACTAGCTCAGAGTATTCTTGTTCATTTAACCATTGCTTCTTTTTAACATATTCATCATAAAAATATCCTAGATGGGCTGTTGGCCCACCAAAAGATATGAAACCAAGTTTAAAAGCCACAATAAAAATCTTGAAATAGTTAGACATTTTAAGTCTCCTTAAACTTCATTTATCAGCTCATTTAGTTTTTGCTTTGTTTCAGTTAAAAAAGTTTCTCCACTAACAGTAATAGTATAGTACTTTCGCTGTTTACCATTAATAGTTCTATGCTCGCTTTTCAACAAATCTTCTTCTTCCATTGTATGAAAAATTGGGTATAGCGTGCCTGGGCTCATATGATAACCATGCGCTTCTAATTCATTAATCATCCAAGAACCATAGATAGGAGCTTCTTTAGCATGATGCAATATATGAATATAGATAAAACCTAAAAATACTTTTCGTTTAATTTTACGTTCCAATTAATTACCCCTTTCATTAAAATCGGAATTCGATATCTGTTTTCGATTTTATATTATCTCTACTTTTTCGTCAATTTTAAACTCACAATAAAAAAAGCGCCTTTCCATATTCGTATATCTTGCGAATATGGAAAGGCGCTACTTTATTTTATATCATTTTAAAAATATTACCTTTAATAAGATATATGTTTCTTTCATAATTTACTTTTTAAGTTTGTCTAACTTTTTGATTCACTTGTTTTATTTTCATTAATAAGATCTACTACTTCATCTTCTGAACGGTTTAAGATAAGTTTACTTAATTTATCATTATCCATTTGTTTTAATTTTGGATAACGAACAATGAAAAAGATTAATCCTATAATTAACCAACTGAACAACGCGATATATGATGGCATTGATAAACCAGCTGGTGAACTTGGAATGAGTAGCAATAATAAGAAAATAAATGACACAAACGTACCTAAGATTGCTAATGTTTTATATACTGGCCCGTAAGTATTGCTTGTTTTATCATAACTAAATAATCGTGCGGCTGATAGACAAGTGATAAAGTATGCAATCGATACACCAGTAGATGACATATCAACAATCCATGTTAAAGCTGTGCGGCCTAACCACGGCGCTATTAATGTAATTGCAACTAAGAAAATAATAGCGACATAAGGTGTTTTATATTTACTGTGTAATTTACTAAATACTGACGGCATAATACCAGAACGTCCCATTGAGAACAATAGACGACTTGAACTCATTAAAAATCCATTTAATCCAGTGAAAATACCCATAATAATAGCAATCGATAAAATTGCTAGACCTATATAGCCAAATGCGCCACTTGTCACAGCGCCTGTTAACCACAGTTGGCCATTCAAACCATTCGCTGAGCTACTTAACCATCCTGTATACAGAATCATGAGTACATATGTGATTGCTGCGGCTAACAAACTATATACGATTAATTTAAATGTTTTGTTTGGAGAAAAATCAAATTCTTCTGCAGTTTGTGGGATATTATCAAATCCTACATAAGCCCATGGCGCTACAGCGACAATCATAATAATAGATGTCATCCACCCTTTTTCTTTATTCGCTAATGGTTGTAAATTTTCTAAAGAGAAGTTACTACCAAAGAAAGAACCGAAAAATAATATTAAGACTGTAATCACCAATGCTACACAGAAATAAAATTGTAGTGATCCTGAGATACTTGTACCTTTAATTGCAATAAACATAAATATAACTAATAATAATGATGCAATTAATATTTCCGTGATATAGACATCCCATCCTGCAATGGTATACAGTTTACCTGTTTCTAAAATATCAGGTAATAAGAATTTAATTAATAAACTAAATGCAGTTGCGTTTAAAGCTACTACACATATATAACCAAAAGTTAAAAACCATGATGAGAAAAAACTAACATATCTACCAAAACCTAAAAAGCTAAATGCGAAAGCGCCCCCTGAAACTGGAAAACGTTCAACGAGTGCTCCATAACTGACCGCAATTAAAATCATTAGTAAGGCGCCAATAACGATACCAATAGCAGCGGGAATAGGGCCAGATTGACCAATCCAATCACCAGGTAAAATAAATGCGCCCCAACCAATACATGAGCCATAAGCAATTGCCCATACAAATTTCTCAGATAAGTTTTGTTTTAAATCTCCTCTATCTACTTTCCTATCATTTTTTCCCATAAATAAAATTCACCTCATGGATTGTATTATACCCCTAAGATGAATTCTATAACAATTATAAATTTATATTTTAAATGTACCTATAACTAACATCAACCAACCTACGATAAATAAAACGCCGCCAATTGGTGTAATTGCGCCAAGTATACGAATTTGCGTTAGCGCTAAAATATAAAGTGAACCACTAAAAAATACAATACCTAAAAATAAAAGCCAACCTGCCCAATTTACATTGATTGATGTTGTACCGCTAATAACGCCGATCAATAATAAACCAAGACCATGATACATTTGATAAGTTGTTGCCTTTTCCCATACAGATAAATATTTGTCTGAAAGTTTCCCTTCCAAACCGTGCGCCCCAAAAGCACCAGTACCAACTGCCATTAAAGCATTTAAAGCACCTAAAATAATGAATATTTTCATCAAAATGGACCCTTCCTTCCTTTACTAAAAATCAAAAATTGAATCACCATTACCAATTTCATCATCGGTGACTAACTTATTGGTATTTAATGAATGCTTATTATGTGTATTTTGAGCTGAGGATTGAGACACCTTTCCTCCCATCGCTTTTATTTCTTCAGGTGAAATATCTTGTTTTTTGCCAGACGCATGTTGCGTTACATTTCGTGCTGATTGAAATGATGAAGACAGCGAATACGTGTTGTCTCTATAGTGTTGCTTACTATTTGAACTAGTCACTAACGACGTTAGTGTGTGTATCGCATAAATATGCTTTTCAAATTCTGCGTCGTTCTTAGCTTCATCTGCTTGAACTAATTCTTGTTCAATAAGTTGAACAATTTTATCTTTTTCCATTTATTTATAACCCGCTTTCACACCAATTTACTGGTTCAATACCATTTTTTTGTAAATATGAATTTGCTAAAGAGTATGGCTTTGAACCAAAGAAACCACGATATGCAGACAACGGACTCGGATGTGGTGATTTAATGATATGATGCTTAGAGGTGTCAATGAGTTTAACTTTTTGTTGAGCTGGCTTTCCCCATAAAATAAACACAACATTTTTCAAATTTTCCGAAACCATTTTAATGATTTCGTCCGTAAAAATTTCCCACCCGATATTTCTATGAGAATGAGCTTGTCCTTGTCGTACAGTTAAAACCGTATTTAATAATAAAACGCCTTCTCTAGCCCAATCTTGTAAATGTGGCGATTTACGAACACATCCTATATCGTCTTCAAGTTCTTTATACATATTTCTCAATGATGGTGGAAATTTAGCGTTGGGCTGTACAGAAAACGCTAAACCGTGTGCTTGGTTAGGCCCGTGATAAGGGTCTTGACCCAAAATAACAATTTTCACTTTTTCAAAAGGCGTAAGATCAAATGCTTGATATATATTTTCTCTATCCGGATATACTGTTTCTGTAGTATATTCATTTTCTAAAAAATGATGCATTTCGCTAAAATCATGTTCCGTAGTTATTTTTTGAAAAACATCAGACCATTCCATATAACACTTCACCTCGATTAATATAGTAACATAAAGCACTACTTTCTCGCTTGCGGGATTAGTAGTGCTTATGCATGAGCTTCTGCTCAGGCCTTCCTTTAAACACATTCTGTAAGCAAGTACAGTAAAATTTATGCATCATTTGTAAGAAACTATACTTAATTACTTCCTATTTTAATATGCAAATAGAATGTATGCAAAATAATGTAATAACTTACCCATAATGTTAATCCCAATACATTACAAACGTCGTTATTTAGAATAGTCGACAAACGTGATATGATATGATTAAAAGAAATTTTAGGAGTGAAAATTCATGGCATTGAAAAAAACATTAACCGTTGCAGGTTCAGACACAAGTGCTGGCGCAGGTATGCAAGCAGACTTAAAAACGTTCCAAGAGTTAGGAACTTACGGTATTGTTGCCTTAACATCTATTGTCACAATGGACAAAGAATCTTGGTCTCATGATGTTACACCGATACCGTTTGACGTATTTGAAAAACAATTAGAAACAGCAATTTCAATTGGTCCAGATGCTGTGAAAACAGGGATGCTAGGAACACAAGAAATAATCAAACGCGCAGGAGAAGCATATGTAGAATCAGGCGCTAATTACTTTGTAGTCGACCCAGTTATGGTATGTAAAGGCGAAAACGAAGTCTTAAATCCGGGGAATACTGATGCTATGATTGAATATTTATTGCCAAAAGCGACAGTGGTGACACCAAATTTATTTGAAGCGGGCCAACTAGCAAATTTAGGTACACTAAAATCAATTGAAGATATGAAGAAAGCTGCTGAAATTATTCATAACCAAGGTGCTAATCATGTAATCATTAAAGGCGGCAAAGCGTTAGATCAAGCCAAATCTTATGATTTATATTATGATGGTGAACATTTTTATCAATTAACTACGGGTATGTTCCAACAAAGTTATAATCACGGCGCTGGTTGTACATTTGCTGCTGCCACTACAGCGTATTTAGCAAATGGTAAATCTCCAAAAGAAGCGGTCATTGCTGCTAAAGCATTTGTTGCTTCTGCAATTAAAAACGGATGGAAAATGAATGATTTCGTCGGACCAGTAGATCACGGCGCTTATAACCGTATTGAACATATAGACGTTGAAGTAACTGAAGTATAAGTTCTCACGATAAGTAAAAAAAGCTGAAGCATGGTTATAACTAACGATGCTTCAGCTTTTTTTATTGCTTCTTTCATCATACAGATTCAATCACAAATTTGTGAGAAGTGAGACTTTATATTTTTATTGTTCTCATTTACTGTCTACATCATCTTCATAGCTGAGACATTATGGATATTCCTGTCCCTATTCAAATCGTAATTATTTATACTCGTTTGTAATGTAGATAAATAATTTTTTTCTCATATTTAATTAATATATTCAAATGTTTCAGTCTCAAAACGAATCAGACTAATGTCTGATTTGAATTTGATACTACAGGCCCATGTTATTTTTTAGTATTTCTATTATTATAATAAGTGTAGAGAGACAAGGAGGTATGACATCATGATTATCTACAAACAGTCTTTTGAAAATGGTAACCCTATATATGAAATTATCACCAAGACTTTTAAAACGATTTCTGTTAAATGCGATGAAAATTTCAGCAAAAATGAATTATATAACTTACTCTCTCTACTTGAAGGTGATATCGATAACTTAGCATTAGGTTATTAATCACATTTCAATACATCGATGATTAAACAGAAATAGAAGCGCAAGCCCAAGACTAAAATTCAGAAGAAACAGAACAATGAACTCCCCTTTAGAAATATGAATCATGTATATGTAACTGTCCCATTATATATATATGAAGTAACACATCCCTTATAAACACTCACCCAGAAGCGGCACATAGTTAGGCAAAGATTGTCCCCTTTGCTTGCTTGGAGAGCAAACTCGAAGCTACCCTAACTATTGTGCCGCTTCACTTATACGTATAAAACTTTAAATTCTTCACATACCATTATTTCAGATTCATCAAAATTCAAACCTAATGACTGATAATAAGGTTCAAAAAATGCAATATGCGCTTTTTTCCAATAATTTAAGGATTTATCTCCCTCCCCTTCGAGATATGCATGACGTTCAGAAACTTCATTAAATGGCACTTGGTATATATGTGTAATTTCTATAATACATTGAGGTTCCCCAGCCTTATTTAGCACAATACTCACTTCTCCTACTTGAGGTAGTTTTTCGTTTTCAACTCTATATGAGCTATATCCACTTGTTGTAGCAGTTTTTTCACCTTTTCTAACTAACGTTGCTAATTTATCTTCATCTACGCCAAACGACCATGCTTCATATGTTTTATTTTGATATTCTGGAAATAATTCAATAAATCCTTCCCAATATTGTTCTATAGTCATGTTTTCTTCCCCTTTTATTATGTATGATTAATAATTTATTTAAAAATAACATAACAAAAAGTAGGACAAAAACCTAATTTTTAATGTAGACTTTTGTCCCTTTTATTCAAAATATTAAAAAAAATGATACGAACTATTTTATATCCACCCAAACATTTTTAATAACAAAAAGTGAGACATTTAATTTATTATGCCTCACTTTTTTCTTTCATTTATATCAGTTTATTTATGTTTATCGTTTGCCCACCACAATGCTTCATTAGGGTGATTAGTGTAATAGTCGTGCGCTTCATCACTTTGTACATTGGGATAAGAGCCTTTCAGCGATTTACCAGCTGTACTGACATGTAACAACGAAATGACAATAACGTCCACTACACTCATTGCTGCTAAGTAATAAGCTGGCGAAAGCGGGTCTCCTGTTTTTGCAACTAGTGAAGATGCTATTAACGGTGTGGTGCCACCAAACAGTGAAACTGACACATTAAATGTTACTGCTAACGTTCTATACCTAATATGTGTGTAGAACATAGTTGGTAATGAACCCGGCATCGTTCCTTCATACGTAGATAAGAAAAAGCCTAAAATGAATATACCTAACACAATTAAGATTAATGAACTTGATTGAAACAGTGAAAATGCCACAGTGCTGAAAATAGCTGTACCAATTAATCCAATCAAGAAAACTTTTTTCTCTCCAATTCGATCTGCAACCCTACCAAATGTTAAAGCTAATGGTATCATAAACGCCATAACAAGCGTTATAAGCACAGACACTGTTGTACTATCTAATTTAATAATCTGTTGTAAATAAGATGGCATATACGAAGTTACCATGTAATTCGTACAATTAAAGAATGCAACAGCTACGAAACACACAATAATATCTTTGTAATAATACCGTACAATGGTGAAGAGTCCAATATTATCACGCTTAGGTTGTGTTGCAATTTCATTTTCATATACAGGTGACTCTTCTAATTTTCTTCTTAAATAAAAACCAAATATACCTAAAAACAGTCCTAAAATAAATGGAATTCTCCAACCCCATGTTGTCATTTGTTCATCATTTAAAAAGAAAAATAGCAAGCCGCTTAAAACTGAAGCAGCGATATAACCAGATAGTGTACCGATTTCTAATCCTGAGCCAAGTGTATTTCTTGTTTTATCTGGTGAAGATTCTGCAACGTATACCATGGCACCTGCATACTCTCCGCCCGTAGAAAAACCTTGAAGTACCCTACCTAATAAAAGCAAAATGGGAGCCCAAACACCTATTTGATCATAAGTGGGTAATAAACCAATCAGCAATGTAGAAAATGCCATCATAATAATGGTTGTCGTCAAAACGACTTTCCTGCCAAATTTATCACCAATCATACCAAATATAATACCGCCTACAGGCCTTAATAAAAAAGCAATTGCAAATGTGGCAAATGTGAATATCGTTTTAAGTTGATCATTTTCGACTGAACTAAAAAAGTTTTGTCCTAAGATAACTGCTAAATAGGAATAAAGTCCAAAATCGAACCATTCCATAGCATTACCTATGCCAGTCGCAAAAACAGTTTTTTTAGCGGTCCTGGGATTTACTTTGTTTATATTACGTTCATCGAAATCCTTTTCATAATCCATGACTATGTCACTCCCTTAACATGTTAACTTATTATACTTAGTTAAGTGAGTATGTCAAATTGATTCATAGTTTTTTATTTTCAATTTTTAATTTTTATACAAAAATCGGAAACATTTTTTAAAATAATAAAATTTATTTTATCCTTAAATTTTTTATCATTTTCTATAATTAATAAACAGCGCCTAATTCATTCTTCAAAACAATAATCTTAACTTTATCGTTTTGATTTTTTATAACTAATTTGTTTTTATTTTCAAAGTCAAACTTAATAAATTCATATACCTCAACTACTTCAACATAATTCACTTTATAGGATGCCCAGTTGAGTTTGTTGTGCACCAATGCAATCTGAACAATCATTTGGCCGGGCGCAATATACTGATGTATAGGATTTACATCGTTAACAAGAGATAAATATGTCTCTATTTGTTTTGGTAATATCTCTATCATTTTATACCCTCTCCAAAAATGTTTGTTTAATATATATACATTTCACTCTATTTTTATTTATTTTCATTTCAAAAACATATTTGACAAATTGTCTTACCCTTTTCTGCTCAATCAATGATAATTGAACATCGTAAGTCATCTCAGTTTTCAAGGCATGTAAATATTCTATTTCTGTTGATTTCAATAACAGATTACGTGCAATAAATGGTTGGAACAATTCAAATTCAGGCCACAAACTTGCGCAATATAATGGCGATATGAAGTTTTCTAACTTTTGCTCAAATAATTGATTATAAGCAACGACGTCGCCTTTATGAAATACCATTTGTTTGTCTTCATGACCATCTTTCAAATAATGTTGCATTGCCCATACCTCCTCCAATGCCCATTGTAGCTATTGTTCTATATTTATGTTGCATATAAAATAACCTAGCAACAAGTGCAGCGCCACTTGCACCATAAGGGTGCCCAGTTGCAATCGCACCACCATAGATGTTTAACTTTTCATCTGAAATGTGCAATGCCTTTTGGCTCGCTAATACTTGGGAGGCAAATGCTTCATTCAATTCAACTGCATCAATATCTTTTACAGAAAATGCTTGTTTGGCTAACAAATTTTTTACAGCAGGCACGGGTCCTATGCCCAATACATTTGGGTCTACTCCGGTGCTTACATGATCAACAAATGCTAAACCAGTATATAATCCGTATGATTCAGCCACTGATTTTTCCATTACCAACAATAATACGGCGCCGTCGTTTTTCATACAACAATTACCAGCAGTGATAGTTCCATTTACTAATAATGGCTTTAAACGACTCAAGACGCGTTGATTTAACTGTGGTTTAATACTCTCATCATATTGAAATATGCCCCCCTTTATCTTAAATGGTAGTATTTCTTGGGGAATAAGGTTTTGATTATATGCTTCAATCGTTTTTTGATGACTTTGCCACGCAAAGGTATCTTGTTCAATTCGAGATATATCGTATTGTTCAGCTACATTTTCGGCCGCTTGTATCATAGAAGGATCTTGGGATTCTGGTGCGAATGGTGCTCTTTCGTAAAATTCCGGCAGATGTGTATCATAGAGAGATTGAGGGCGTTTGATTTTCCAAGGTGCTCTACTTGTACTTTCTACACCGCCCGCAATATATACTGTGCCAGCCCCTGCTTGAACCATTCTGCAAGCTTGATTCACTGCTTCTAACCCTGAACCACATTGGCGATCAATTGTCATACCTGGTATTTGGTGCTTGAGTCCTGCTTCCAATAATGCTTTCCGAGCTATATTACCACCGTTTCCTACCACATTTCCTAATATAACATCATCGACATTGTCCATAATGCTGGTATAGTGTGTATTAAAATAGCTAAATAATGGTTTCAATAACCCTTCTGGCTCTATATGTCTCATTTTACCACCATATTTTCCAAATGCAGTACGTTTGGCTGCAACGATAACTGCTTCTTTCATTTACAATTCTCCCTTTAAATAATATTGTTTCATATGACTACGCGCAATTTTACCACTTTGCGTATACAACATGCGTTTAACTTTAAATATTTTAGAAGGAATTTGATATCGAGCTAAACGTTGCATCATTAATGATTTAAAGTACTTATAGGTCACTTCTTCATCCCCTGTATACAGTAATACAGCAATTTCTCCAAATTTTGAATGTGTTTCATTTATGACGATTACTTCATCAAATATATGTAATTGTTGTGCACTGTTTTCAATTTCAGAAGGATAAACATTGCGTCCACCAATAATCATACGGTCATGTTTTCTACCGCGTAAGTATAAATAGCCATTGTTATCATAAAAAGCGAAGTCACCTGTTTCAATCCAAGTATAGTAACATATCCCTTCTTCAACATAACCACTAAAAGCCAATTCACTTGTATCTTTAATACACCTATGCCTAATTCATCGGGTTGATCAACATTCATTTTTACACTTTGGAATAATTTTCCAACTGATTCTGATGGTGCGCTATTATTAAAGTTATAACTTATAAAACTAGCTTCTGATGTCCCAAAGAATTCTATTAAATCACTATTAGGAAAAAATGTGTTAACCCGTTGACGATGATATAATGTCAGTTTATCTCCCGTACTCAAAATATAATGATTTCCTTTTATACATATTTGAGTTGAAAGACAAGCTTGTATCATCGTCGGAACTAGAAAACAAGCTATATTGTCTAGTCTCCCTTGTATATTTTTCATTATATTTTCAGCGTCAAAATATTGTTGCCCAATAAAAGCTCTTCATGTATATAAAGCGTAAATACAAGCATATAATGATAACGAGTGTGATAAAGGCCCAGGTGCAATGATGGTACCAATTGCCCTTTCGAATAATTGCTCATTTTCAATAAATGACTTAACCCAAGATTTTTCTCCTCTATAATAGGCTTTTGGTATCCCAGTCGTTCCAGATGTAAAACCAATATGCAATAAGTCTTCATTAAAGTCCAATTTATCATTGTTGGCTTTAGTATGTATTAAGTGATGGTCTTCATACATCAAATAAGGGATTCCATATTTTTCTACTAAATTATTAATCTGTTCTTTCGTCCATCGATAATCAAAAACACACGGGACACAATCCCTTTTTAATAATGCTAAATATAAGGAAATTGTGGTTTGGGGGTTTTGAATAACCAATCCAACAAAGCTATGTTTGGGTATAGACCAAAATAATGTGCTTTTTATTTTCATGTCATTTTCTAATTCAGCATAAGTCATATGTTGTGCATTAAATGTCAGTGCTATGTGATGTGGTTGAGTTCTAGCTTGATTTTCCACTTTTTCTAAAATCTCCAACGTTATGACAACTCCCTTTGTTAACTTTTATACAAAATATATTAACATTTAATATATAAGATGCTATAACAAAAACACTTGGGTTTTAAATGACAAGTTTATCCCAAAAATTTAAAAGTTTCTCAAACTTTTTATCATTTATACCTTAAAAGTTTAAAAAATAGATAGAAAATGGGTAATAATCCCATTTTTTTCAAATAAAGAGAACAAATGAAATACCAATAAAAACAAGATAATTTGCTAAAGATACGTTGTGGTCCAATATGAACTATTGCCTTATTTATATGCTTTATTGATAAATGCTCTTTTATTTGAATTAGCTCATACAAAATAGGTAAGTTTCAGTCGTTTTATCTACTGAATTTAGCATACATGTTCATTCTGTATAACAATGTAGTATCTAGGTTTGTTATATGGTTGCTTTTAATTTGTATATCTACACATTTAACCATTAGCGAAAAAAATGGAGAAGAAATCTAATTTTTAATAAGATTTCTTCTCCGTCCTATTGTATAAATCACATACGATTATCGTAATCAATGTAAGAAATGTTAACTATTATTCTAAATTAGCATGATTTCGTTGCATTGTTTCTTCATCGACTTTAAGTTCTTTCATTAAATCAAGTACGATACTGTCTAGAAAAACTTGTGCAGCTTGTTCGAAAAGGCTTCCTAAGGGTTGTGATGATCCCTCTGCGTCATACTTTGTTCCAGCAGGCAATTCTATCACTGTATTAGCAAGTGCTCCAATAGCTGAACTTGGGTTTGTGGATAATAACACAACTTCTGCATCTACCGACTTAGCTTTTTCCACTAATAATCTCAAATGTTCCGTTGAACCTGAGCCTGAAATAACGATAAACAAATCATTTTCAGTAATCGAAGGTGTTGTCGATTCACCAATAACGTAGGCGTATTTTCCAAGCTGGTTCAAGCGCATCGCAAAGCTATTTGCTACAAACCCTGAACGTCCTTTGCCTGCTACAAATACATGATTTGCTTTAATCACTTGTGATAAAAACGCCTGTGCTTCACTATCTCTCACGTGTGAAAGTGTATGATCTAATTCATCTAAGATTAAACGATAATTTGTAATTTCAGTCATACTATCTGCCTTCAATCGCATCTTTACATTGTTTTGCAGCTGCTACTGGATCGTCTGCATTTGCGATACCGCCGCCAACGACAACTAAATCTGGCTCTTCTGCCGCTACTTCCTTAATTGTATCAGGTTTAATACCACCAATTACTGCTACTTTAGAGTTTGTAATTACTGACTTCACCTGGCGTAAACTTTCCAATGGAGACTTGCCTTCAGCTTGTAAGTCATAACCAGTATGCACTGCGATATAATCTGCGCCTAATTCATCAAGTTCTTTAGCACGTTTTTGTAAATCTTGCACTGCAATCATATCCACTAATAATTCTTTATCATTTTTATGTGCTTCTTCTACTGCAGCTTTGATTGATGCATCTTCTGCAACTCCTAAAATAGTAACGACGTCAGCACCAAATTTAACCGCTTGGCTCACTTCATAATCTGCCGCATCCATAATTTTAAGGTCAGCTAACACTTTAACACCATCAATATTATCATTTAAATGTTGTACCGCTGGCAAACCTTCATTAATAACGATTGGCGTACCAATTTCTACGATATCTACATAATCTTTAACTTTATTTGCAAGCTCTGTAGCTTGCTCTTTATTTAATAAATCAATTGCTAGTTGTAATTCCAATATGATCATCCCTTCTTGAATTAATTATAGCCATGATATACATGAGCTAATTTACTTTATTTAAAAACTTACACATATATATGTTTACCCATTCAGAGATGATTTAAACTGAAAGTTTAAAAGCGTGGTGCCGCTTCATCGTCTACATAAATTTCTACATCTGGATGTGCGTGTAAAATTGTAGCAGGTACTTGTTTATCCACTTCATTTTTCGCTAATTGTTCTATTGCTGCCCTTTTTTTCTCGCCAAAAGCCAATAAAATAATTCTTTTTGCTTTCAAAATAGAAGCTAGACCCATTGACACAGCTTGTTTTGGCACTTCATCTTCATTATCAAAATAACGACTATTCGCGTTAATTGTACTTTCAGTCAAATTAACGACTTGAGTCGTACTATTCATATCTGTACCTGGCTCGTTAAAGCCGATATGACCATTTTCCCCAATACCTAAAATTTGAATATCTACTGGTCCTTGTTGGTTGATTAAATCTTCATATCTTTTAGTTTCCGCTGCTAAGTCATCTGCGTCACCGTTCGGGACATGAATCAAAGATTGCGTAAAATATGGATAACGCTCAAATAAAATATCATTCATATAACGGTGATAACTTTGTTCATGTGATGCCGACAATCCGACATATTCATCTAAATTAAATGTTTCGATACCTGAAACATCTAATTGGTTCTTTTTGAGCAAATCTACTAAAAATGCATACACATCAACCATAGTTCCACCTGTAGCTAAGCCTAATTTACTGTGTGATTGTTGGCTCATTTGTTTAAATAATTCACATGCAACATAAAATGAAGCATAGTCACGGGATCCTAAATTTGTAATTTTCATTTACCGTTGCCCTCCTTATGTCATTGATTTTTGTTTGCAACAAATAAAACATTATTATACTTCTTATTATACGTTTTTTCTATATTTTTTACAGAAAATGAATCCCCAATAATTTCCCATTATAAATTTTAAGCTCAAAATACCAAATGAGCAGACTGATACATTTTTCAAGGCTTTTTTAGTAAAATAGAAAGATAATCAAAATATTACGTACAAATCTAAGATAAAATTCATTTTTCAGGTAGAAAATGTGTTTAAGTCAGTTTACACTAAAGGTTAGACTGATTATTTTCAATGACACTTGTTTAAAACAATTGATATCATAAAAGTTTTGGGGTTTGGAATCAAGGAGGCAAAAGTTTGGAACAAATAATTGATGAAAAAGTACAAACATTACTATCTTCATATGAAGATAAACCTGTGTATTTACATGTCGAAACGACTAACGGCGCATACGCTGCTCACTTTGACCAACGTGTATTTAACGCAGGCACTTTTTTAAGAAACATTCAAGTAACTTTTGAACATGCACAGCTTAAAGGCGGCAATAAAGACCCGTATCGTGTAGGATTAAAATTGAAAGATGGCGGTTGGGTCTATGTGCAAGGTTTAACACATTATGAAATAAATGAGCATGGTGAGCTTCTATTAGCTGGCTTTAATTATGAAGGACAATTGGCGGCAGCATTAGAAATAAGTACTCAACCATTTAACGCATAAGGAGGATGAATCATGACAGAGGAGAGCCATGTATTAGTTATTTTTCCACATCCAGATGATGAATCATTCTCATCTGCAGGCACATTAGCACGTTATATAGATAACGGCGTACCAGTCACATACGCTTGTTTAACACTAGGTCAAATGGGACGAAATTTAGGTAATCCACCATTTGCCACACGTGAATCTTTACCAGATATTCGTGAAAAAGAATTAGAGAATGCAATGGAAGCAATTGGTATAACTGATTTACGTAAAATGGGTTTGCGTGACAAAACGGTAGAATTTGAACCACATGATGAAATGGACGAGATGATAAAATCATTAATCGATGAATTAAACCCATCAGTGATCATTTCATTCTATCCTCAATTCGCAGTGCATCCTGACCATGAAGCTACTGCAGAAGCAGTTGTTAGAACTGTTGGACGCATGAAAGCAGCGGAAAGACCCCGTCTACAACTTGTTGCATTTAGTAATGACGCACCCGAAAAATTAGGTGAACCAGACATTCTAAATGAGATCAGTGATTATAAAGAGGTTAAACTTCGTGCATTTGAAGCGCACGCATCTCAAACAGGGCCATTTTTGAAACAACTTGCTACACCTGATGTATCTGGAGAAGCGCAAAGCTTTTTAGAAGTTGAACCTTATTGGACTTATAACTTTGAATCTTAAGTGGAGGCAATATCATGACAGAATTTGATTTATCAACTCGAGAAGGTCGATGGAAACATTTTGGCTCTGTTGACCCAATCGAAGGGACAAAACCAACCGTTAAAGAAGAAATGAAAGATTTACAAAGCACAAACAAAAATTTCTTGTTTGAAATTGAAGAAGTAGGTATTAAAAATCTTGTATATCCGGTATTAGTAGATCGTTTTCAAACAGCTGGAAATTTCAGTTTTTCAACAAGTCTTAATCAAGATGAAAAAGGTATTAACATGAGTCGTATCTTAGAAAGTGTTGAAAAGCATTATGACAATGGTATTGAATTAGATTTCGATTCTTTATATCGTCTTTTACGAAGTTTGCAAGAACGCATGGAACAAAACGCTGCCGGACTTGATGTATCAGCTAAATGGTTCTTTGATCGTCATAGCCCAATTACAAATATTAAAGCTGTAGGTCATGCAGATGTAACTTATGGTATGGCTATAGATAAAGAAAACGTTACACGTAAAGAAATTACACTTCAAGTCGCAGTGACAACACTTTGCCCTTGCTCAAAAGAAATCAGCGAATACTCAGCACACAACCAACGTGGTATTGTAACTGTTAAAGCTTATTTAAGTAAAGACGCTAATTTAACAGATGATTATAAAGAAAAAATCTTAGATGCCATGGAAGCCAATGCAAGCTCCATACTTTACCCTATATTAAAACGTCCAGATGAAAAAAGTGTTACAGAACACGCTTATGAAAACCCTAGATTTGTCGAAGACTTAATCCGTCTGATTGCTGCAGATTTAGTCGATTTTGATTGGATTGAAGGTTTTGACATTGAATGTAGAAATGAAGAATCAATTCATCAACATGATGCTTTTGCAAAATTAAAATACAGAAGATAACGCTATGAAATAAAATGGATGATAAGTGGAAAATATTTTTAGAGTCGACTATATCGACTCATATTATTATGCATCAATAACGATATATGAAAAGTAACGCTTTAGAAGACATCATTTTTATAGACTATCAGAGACCCAGCTGGGTCTCTTTTTTTATTTAATGCATTGCAATATTAAATATAAGGTTTAAAATTTTATAGCAAATATCCCAAAATGACACCTTATTATAAAATATTAATAACCATAACTCTATTTACAATGAGTAACAATATGAACTATATATGTCTTACTAAAAATAAACGTCCCACCCATATAAACATACTTAAATAAGACTACTTTGAACAACAATTATAAGCGGCGTAGGATATTTTTAGATAATATGTATCTTCAAATTGGGAATTTTTGGAATACCAACATAGGGTTTCTATTTTTATTGTAGTGTACGCCAACAGTTAAATTTAAAATTTCAACTGTTGAGACTTGACTCCTTTTGAACAGAAAAACATTTTAATTTTGTATACGGATATGGGTGCCCCATTTCTTAACCCTTATTTAATCTACTTTCAAAATATTTTGTCAATGTAAATATTGCACTATATAAATTAATTTTTCTCCCAATCATTAATCAAATGTATAATAGTAAAATTTTAATGGTTCATTTAAAAATATTACTACTAAATACGTCCATATATAACTAATTATAAAATATTGTGTATTAACTGTTAAATTTTATTAATGTTCTATATACAATTTTCATATTAAAATAATGACTGTAGTAGTTTGAAATTAATTTTTATTTGATGTAAGTGGTGAAAAAGACAAAATGGATTACAATTTAAATATATATTATACTACGCATGCCCCGCTTAACCAATTAAGCAAACGACACTGCTTCAATATTTTTTTAATATTAGAAGGCACTTTAATCATTTTAAAAAACAATACTTTTCATCATTTTAAAGTGGGCGATATATTTCATATCCACGACTACGAATGCGTTAAACATATCTCTTTTAATGGCACTTTAATTTGCTTATCTATCAATAATTTTTATTATTATCAGTGCAGCTCTCACCAAAACGATAAAAATAATACATATATCCCAGAGAAATACGATTTACACATCCAATTTTCCGATATGATTAAGGCGATTCAACATAAATCCAACCACCGTTTTAATCAATCCATCAATCGATTAATCAAAAGTATTTATGTTTTAGATTATGGCGCTTCTCAATACACTGAAATTCAAAATAATTATAAACATCGTTTAATTAAAGACGTGGTTCATTATGTAAACACACATTTAACCACGAAAGTCTCTTGCCAACAAATCGCTAATCAATTTTTTGTAAATAATAGTTTTTTATCAAGAGAATTTTCAGCATTGATGGGTTGCAAACTATCTAACTATATAACGTCTTCTAAAATCCACGCTTCCATTTGTGATTTACTTGAAGACGATCAATTAAATACAATACAACAGCGTTATGGTTTTCGTACTCAAGATGATTATTGCTATCTTTTTAAACGTTTTATAGGTTATCAACCTTCTGAGATTCATAAGTATAGAAACCCATGGCGTGATATCCAACACATAACATTCGATTTCAATCATCGTTATCAAACTAAGGTGTAAATGTCATTTTAAAAAGGGTGTGATAATATGAACACAATTATTTATGAAGAAAAAAGAGGTCTCATAAATAAAGTAGTAAAACAGAATTTGAACCTTACTATATCTGAGATTATTATTTTAGATAAATTACGCTACCTTAATAAACGCAAAATGAATGCATTAGATTTAAAGAAACAATTACAAGTTCAAAACTCACCTATCTCTATGCAAATCAACCATTTCATAGAACTCAATCTTTTAAAAAAATCAAGAGACCAATACGATGAAAGATGTATCTACTTACACGACATCGACTTAGAAAAAATCAAACACATTATTGAACAATACCATTTAATTGTTGATTCAATGCTTCATTCGTCATCTTAATTAACATACCAAAAAGGAGAGCATATAAAATGAATCGTCATTAAAAATGACTTTGATTTTATATGCTCTCCTTTAAAAACTTGATTATTTTCCATAAAAAAATAGATATGCTATTATCCGTTTTAATATCACTGCAACCTAATGCGTAATGGATATGCTATACGTGCTATTTCAAGTGTTCATATGGACTATTATTCGCAAAAGCAATGATTTGCTCCACAAATAATCTCGCGCGTAATTGAAATTCTTCATTATCTAAATAATATGTAGCATCATCCAATTTATTATAATCCGTATCATGCGTCGCAATTTGTGTTGGCACTGCAATACCAAGTAACGAACGTACAATCAGACGTAAATGGGATAGTGGTTCAGCACTTACAATGCCACCACTGTTCCCTATTAAGCCAACTGGTTTCATTTTAAAGTCATCCATCGTTAAATGGTCTAGTGCGTTTTTTAAAATACCAGAATACGACCCATGATAATTTGGTGTACCTAAAACAAAGAAATCTGCTTCTCTAGCTTTAGTTTGTAGCATTTTCAAGTTATTTTTATATACTTCGCTTGGCTTAGATACGCCAGAAACATCAAGTTGATGAATGGGTTGCTCTGCCAGATCAAATATTTCCGCTTCAAAAGATTGGTCTTTAAAATGACCTTTCAAATAATGAGCCAGTGCATTAGTATGAGAGCCCATTTTAGCACTACCAACAATGATTAATCCTTTCATTCCCTCTTTCACCTCATGCTATATTTTGTTGTTTTCTTTAAGTAACGTCATAATTGCTTTTCCTACACCACTTTGTTCATTAGAATCTGTTTGGTATTTCGCAATCGCTTTGACTTCTGGCGCTGCATTATCCATAGCGACTGAATAGCCGACACGCTCTAACATAGATACATCATTCATGTTATCACCAATCGCCATAACATTTTCCATATCAATATTCAGGCGTTCTGCAATCGTGTTTAATGCGATGCCTTTTTGAGCATCTGAATGTGTAATTTCAATATTCCCTCTAGAAGAAGAAGAAACTGCTAAACTTCCAGATTGCGCTAAAATTTCACTAACTCGATCAATTTTTTCTAAATCACTATCAAATGCTAATATTTTCATGACGATTTCACCTGGAGTATCCTCAATTTTGTCGTAATTATCAACAACTTTTAAAGTCCCGTTATCTATACGTTTTTGAATACCACTTTTTATTTTTTCAACATCAGCCTCTTGGCCCGCGCGTTGAGCGATATCAATATAAATTTCTAAGTCACGTAATGGGTTTTCTGTGTAAATACCCAAATTAGTATATACTTGGTAAAAAATATTTTCTTTATTTAGTTCATCAGTAATTCGATTAATGAGTTCTCTATTTAAATTTGAAGTACTCATAATATTAAATGATTCATCTCGTACTTCTGCACCATTCAAACATATATAGGGCACTTTTAAATCAGTTTGATTGATTGGTGCATTGGCTTCATAAAATGCACGCCCAGTAGCGATAACTACCGTAATACCGTGTGATTGTGCATATTTGATAGCTCGAATATTTTCATCTGATATTTCGTGCGCAGCGTTCAATAATGTACCATCCATGTCTGTTGCAATTAAATTTATCATTTATTTACCCCGTTTCATCTATATCTCAAAATTACACATCTATCATTTGCCACAATTTTGTAACACATTTCATATTCTACCAAATGTTTCATTATTTGTATTATCCTCTGTTCGTATGAGTTTTTTCTTTTGTCTAATATCTTTAAAAAATACTTTTAACAATTCACTACATTCTTCTTCTAATATGCCGGTTTTAACGTTTGCTCGATGGTTAAATCTAGATTCCTGTAAGAGGTCCATAAGACTCCCTGCACAGCCACCTTTTGGGTCCTTTGCTCCGTATATGACTTCAGGAATACGACTCATCACTATAGAACCTGAACACATTACACAAGGTTCCAAAGTAATGTAAAGTTTACACCCTTCTAATCTCCAACTTTTAAGATATTGAGATGCCTTTTGAATAGCGATATGTTCAGCATGTGCTGTAGGGTTTTGAGTACTTTCTCGCAAATTGTGTGCTCGTGAAATCACTTCTCCATCTCTCACAATAATTGCTCCAATCGGTACTTCTCCGATATTGGCAGCCTTTTTAGCCTCTTCAATCGCTATTTTCATATAAAATTGGTCAGTTAACATGTGTCTATCACCTCACATATGGTACAATATTTATTGTCTATTTTAACATTGGAGCGGTAAAAACATGAAAAAACAATTTATTGCTGTAGAAGGCCCGATTGGCGTCGGTAAATCTTCGTTAGCACATAAACTTAGCCAAACTTTTAATTATTATGAAGAAAAAGAAATTGTAAACGAAAACCCCTTTTTATCTGATTTCTATGAAGATATCTCCAAGTGGAGCTTCCAAACAGAAATGTTCTTTTTATGCAATCGTTATAAACAATTTCAAGATCTTGCATCAATTTCTACTGGCATCGTCAGTGACTATCATATTTATAAAAATAAAATATTTGCAAATAACACTTTAACTCCTACTGAATTTAGCAAGTTTTCAAGAATTTATGATATTTTAACTGAAGACTTAGAAATGCCTAATATCATCATCTTTTTAGATGCTGATTTAGAAGTTTTAAAAAAACGTATTGCATTACGTAATCGTAGTTTCGAACACCAGATCGAAGATGACTATTTGCTTAATCTAAAACGAGATTACAATGCCTATTATAGTTCATTAGAAGCAGACGGCGAGCGCGTTATTCACATAGATACAACTGATTTAGACTTTATGAAACAAGAAAATGATTATAACTATATATTAAACTTAGTGAAACCATTGATCGGAGGAAATGAGCATGAATAAATACGGTATACCTCAAGATGCTGTAATTACAATCGCTGGTACAGTCGGCGTTGGTAAATCTACATTAACCAAGGCATTAGCTAAAAGGTTGAATTTCAGAACATCTTTTGAAAATGTAGACCAAAATCCCTATCTAGATAAATTTTATAATGACTTTGAACGTTGGAGCTTTCATTTACAAATTTACTTTTTAGCGGAACGTTTTAAAGAACAAAAACGTATGTTTGAATACGGTGGCGGCTTTATCCAAGATCGCTCTATCTATGAAGACGTGGACATCTTTGCTAAAATGCATGAAGAACAAGGCACTATGAGCCCAGAGGACTTCAATACGTATTCAGAATTATTTAATGCAATGGTCATGACTCCTTACTTCCCTAAACCAGATGTGCTTATCTACTTAGAATGTGACTATGACGAAGTCATTGATCGTATTAAACAACGTGGCCGTCAAATGGAAATTGAAACGGATCCTGAATATTGGCAGAAATTATTTCAACGTTATGAAGATTGGATTAGTGAATTCAATGCTTGTCCAGTCGTTAGAGTAAATATCAATGAGTATGATTTACATTCAAATCCCGAATCGTTAAACCCAGTGATTGATAAGATCCGTCATATCATTGATACTTATCGTAGTGTTGACCAACGCTAGTTTGGTTAATTAAACACATCCGACAGCTATTCACAATTCGGATTCAAATATGTTATAAACCATAGCTAACGTAATACAGATGTATATTGATTTTATAGTTTCTAACGCTCTTTGCCAATACTTGGTGAGAGAAGCAGAAACCATATTTTTATAAAATAATTTTGTTGTTCTACTTTGGCAAAAATGACTAGAAAAAATATAAACGCTGCTAAGATTGCGAGCTACAATTCATATGTAGTGTGCTATTAGAGCCCAGTAGACTACATAAACTTAGACTCATGCATAAGTGCTACTAAGCTTCGTAAATGAAGAAGTAGCACTTTATTATATTTTCATTTCAGCCATCTGCTGCTGATATCATAAGCAATGTCAAAACATTGCTTATTTTTGAACCTCTTTTTATTTAAACAGCGTAAATATGCTATAACTGATGCAAAAGCATAGACTTGCATTTACTCTATATGATTTCTATAAATAATTTTTTCTATTTCATCTTCATCAACGTATTTACTAAAATAATATTCATCTGTTTGACTGAGTCCAAATGCACTTGCTTTATCTTCGTCTTCTGTGCCTATATACAATTGGCCATCCACGTCTTGGTACAAGTCAAATATGGCACCACTATATCTCGCTTCTTGATAGAGTTCATACAATTCATCAATATCATCTCTTGCTACATGTTTGTAATATAAAGTGTGCGTCGTGTGACGATTGGTTTGCGCTTCAAAACCAAATGCCGTCGCTTGTTCATCTTCAGTTACTAATAACACTTCATTACTTACGATTTCTACAACTTTATAAATTTCTCCGCGATAATCTGCATATTTCCCATCAATCATTCAATCACCCCCATACGTTTCAAATAAAATATGTCATAATATACGTTACGTATATTATGACATATTTTATATACCTATCCTATTATTTTAATACATCTACAATATCATTTACATTGTCAAAAATGTAATCTGCTTTAGCAAATTCTTCTTCTAACCCAACGCCTGTTAAAACCGCAATTTTTAAGCCTAATTGTGCATTTACACCTGTTTGAATATCGTTAGCAGTATCCCCGACAATAGCAACATCTTTAGGATCTACTTCATATCTATAAAATAGCGAATTGAGTACTTCTGGGTTTGGTTTTTCTACTGCATCTGCTTCTGTAGAAATTACAATATCAAAAAAACGCTCAAATTGTGTATATTCTAAAAATTGTTCTACGCCCTTTTTAGAATCGCTTGTAACAATCCCCATTTTATAGCCTCTTTGTTGAAGTGTTTCTAAAGTTTCGTTAATTCCTTCTACTAATACATTTTCTGGGACTCTATTATCAACAAGTGTTTGGCTCCTTTGTTGTGCCCACTGCGTCACATCTTGATTTGCAATTTTACAAAATGCTTTAACCATCTCGTCTAATGCGCCCGATGCCATAATTGTCCCAGGTTGTATTTCACCGTCTACTACACCTAAATATGCATAACTTTCATCAATATTATTAATATCTTCTTTATATTTTTCCATAAAATCTTCTACTAATTGTAGTCCTATTTTCATCCAACTACGATCAAAATAGATAATTGTGCCATCTTTATCAAATAATATCCATTTCATGTTCTGAACAGCTCCTATGTATTAACAGTATGTATAATCTAATCTGCTTGTTTATTTTAATATAAAAATAGATTAAGGAACAAATTATGTACCTGATGCTAAGATTATTTACTGTGGTTTAAAATATTAACATCTCGGTAATGAGATATAGTAATAATAGCTAAAGAGGTGAAACCAATAATGTCAGATAAAAAAATTGAAGTCGAAACGATTTTTCGTGACCAGGATGGCGCCATTCCAAACAACGCTCAATATCCCTTATTATTATACAAAAATGTAATCAATGATGTGGACAGCCCTCTAGATATTTTAAAATTTAATAACTGGTTAAACACTTGGCGTGGGGGCATATTTCCAAAACATCACTATCATAGCAATACGCATGAAGTGTTAGTGGTTGTTTCAGGTAAAGCGACAGTTCAATTAGGTGGTGAAAATGGTCCTAAAACCGGTATTCAATATGGTGATGTTGTCATACTTCCAGCGGGATTCGGGCATAAACTTATTGATAGTCAAGACGCATTTGCTGTGATAGGTGCGTATCCAAACGGTGCTGATTATGACTTTTGTACTGGGCAACCGGATGAATGGCCTCAGAATTTAGAAAATATTAAAAGTGTAGGCTTACCTCAAACAGACCCAATATATGGCAATGATGGACCGCTATTTGGTTATTGGAAGTAATATTCTTTATAATTTCTGAATTTGTGTCGCATTGTTACATGTTATACAAAGATAATCTAACATGACTATGAGCTCAAACGTACCATTCATAAAAGCTATCTATTTAAATTAGCACCATATAAAATAATCAAATACCCATTCATTTTCCAATGAGATATCTGCTGCCTATATAAAATTCGAGGTTGAGACATTATTTTTATGCCCCAGCCTCGAATTTTGCATAACAATCGATTAGTTTTATATAAATTAATATCTAGGTACAACTACTCTCCAACCCTGTGGGTCTGCAAGTTTACCGCTTTGGATACCAGTATAATTGTCATATAAATCTTGTGTAATTTCACCTGTTTCGTTATTGTTAATAACGATTTCAGTGTTACCATATTTCAATTGACCTACTGGAGAAATAACTGCTGCAGTACCTGTACCAAATACTTCTGTCAGTTCACCTTTATGATGCGCTTCAATAAGTTCATCAATAGAAACGCGACGTTCTTCTACTTCATATCCTAAATTTTGTGCTAATTCAATTACTGTTTTACGCGTAATACCTGGCAAAATACTACCGTTTAATGCTGGTGTGACAAGTTTACCATTTTCTACAAAGAAGATATTCATGCTTCCTACTTCTTCTACATATTTTTGTTCCACACCATCTAACCACAATACTTGATCATATCCTTGCGCTGAGGCATTTGTTTGTGCTAATAAACTAGCAGCATAATTGCCTGCTACTTTAGCATGGCCTACGCCACCGCGTACTGCACGTACATATTCATCTTCCACATAAATTTTTGTTGGGCTTAATGATGCGCCACCATAGTATGAACCTGATGGAGATAAAATAATTAATAATTTATATGAATATGAAGGGCGGACGCCCAAGATACCTTCAGTAGCGAAAACATATGGACGTATGTATAATGACTGGCCTTCACCTTCTGGCACCCAATCACGTTCTATATCAACTAATTGTTTTAACCCTTCTAACAGTACCTCTTCATCAATTTTCGGCATATCCAAACGCGCCAATGAATTATTAATACGTTTAAAGTTCTCAGATGGACGGAATAGGTCTACTTCGCCATCATGTTTGTAAGCTTTCAAACCTTCAAATACTGCTTGGCCATAGTGTAATGCTTGAGCTGCTGGAGAAAGTTCAATTGGTCCGTAAGGCACAATCTTCAAATCATGCCATCCTTGATCAATATCGTAGTCGAAACTTAACATATAATCTGTGAAGTATTGTCCAAATCCTAATTGACTTGGATCTGGTTTTTCTTTAAGTGTTTCACGTTGCACAAAATTTATTTTTTCTGACATGACTATATCCTCCCAATGTTCTATTATTAAGTAATATAATAAAGTATATCAATCAGAATAGTTTCGTTCAATAATTTTCAAAAAATTTAAAAAATATTAATATGAAGTATTTTCACTATTTAAGCTTGATTTATAAGCTAAATGGAACATCAATATGACAAAATAAGCAAAACAAAAAACCGCTTTTTTCTAAATTAATTTCGTTGTCCAACCCACATCCCACAGGTGAAGCATCTTTCATATCTTGATATAAATACTTTAACAAATGGATTCAGCTATTACTGATAACATAAAAAAACCTTCTAAAGTGCCAACTTTTTAACGTCTACTTTAGAAGGAGCATATCATTTGGCCTAGTCACTCATCCTATTGAGTGCTCACAGGCTTACCTTACTTTATCTTTTTTTGCAATTTCATTTAACATAACTTCAGTCATTTTATTTAAATCATATTTCGGGTTAAAGCCCCATTCTGCTCTTGCACAACTTATATCGATATTATTTGGCCAACTATCGGCAATATTCTGTCTTATAGGGTCTACTTCATAATCTAATTGAAACTCTGGATAATGCTCTCGAATTGCTTCTTTTACCATTTCAGGTTCGATACTCATCGCGCTTAAGTTATAAGCATTACGGTTAATCAATTTCACCCCATCTGCTTCCATTAATTGGATAATCGCATCAATTGCATCTTCCATATACATCATATCCATAAACGTGTCTTTAGCAATATAACTTGAATAGTGTCCTTCTCTAACTGCTTTAAAATAAATATCAACTGCATAATCTGTTGTGCCCCCACCTGGCTCTTTAATATGTGAAATTAAACCGGGGAATCTAACACTTCTTGTATCCACTCCAAATTTATCAAAGTAGTATTGGCATAATAACTCGCCAGCAACTTTATTCACACCATACATAGACGTTGGTCGTTGGATTGTAACTTGTGGTGTGTTCACTTTTGGGGTCGAAGGGCCAAATGCACCGATAGAACTAGGGGTAAAGAATTGTAAATGATATTCTCTAGCTACCTCTAAAGCATTCAATAAACCTCCCATATTTAAGTCCCATGCAAATTGAGGGTTTTTTTCAGCTGTTGCAGATAGTAACGCAGCCATATGCATAAATGTATCTGGCTTAAACGATTCCACAATTTGAGTCATATGATTTTTATCTGTAACATCTAAAATTTCAAAAGGACCCTGAGCAATAGCAGAATCAACGTCTGGCTCTCTAATGTCTGTAGCGAGCACATTATCATTCCCATATAATGTTCTACATTTGATAACGAGTTCTGTACCGATTTGACCTAAAGCACCTGTAATCATTATTTTTTTCATAATTAAAAACTCCTTTGTCTATTACAGAAACTGCAATGTATTTTCGTAGTGGACAAATATCTAATATTTACATGTATTATACAATAAAAGCGCTTTTTTGTATACTATGTGTGTACAATATATGTAATTTTTCCTTTTATTTCTACGAATTGCTTTGCTTTTATTATTTTAACTATTTAATCTCCACTAAGAATAAGCAGCTATTGATATAACGCCTTATTGACATCCGTTTACTATTTTGGTATAAAGCAATCAAATATAGTATCTGGAGATGATGATATGTTGCATAACCATGCTGTATTATTAATACAAAGTAATGACTGTTTTTAGTTAAGATGCTTTGTTAAAAGTTTCTTTTCACAGAGCGTCTTTTTTGGTTTTAAAAATGAATGTGAAAGGAATTTTAAAATTGGAAAGACAAATCTATCCATATCAATTTAATGATATAAAAGTGCATATCGCGCATTTGTTTAGTGCCTATAAATCTGTTAATGACTTAAATACGATAGCATCCATAAAACAAATGACTAAAGAACAGATTTATAATACGTTTTATGAAACAGACGAGACAATTATTTATACAGTTGAAAAATTAATGTATATGCAAATTTCAAAGGAGCAAGTAGAAAAAGTTTTAGAAACCTTACAAACTTATGTTATACCGTTTGAGCAACCATCAAATAAGCAAATAGAAAAAGTATTCCGCAAAATAAAAAAACTAAAAGCACCATTCATAAGTAACGAAGTACTTTTAGAAAGTACCTATATAGGTTGGAATGACCTAGCTTCTAACAGAAAATTCATAATCTACTATGATGCACAAGGTAGGTTTAACGGTTTTTATGGTGATATATCTCATCAAACTGTAAAGGGGTTTTGTGCTATTTGTAATAAAGAATCTAACGTGGCACTATTCATGCGTAAAACACGCACTTCAAGTGATGGACAATACACTAAAAAAGGGGACTATATTTGTTACGATAGTACAAAGTGTAACCAGCAGTTGTCGGATATAACGCAATTTTATCGTTTTATAAATAAAATACATGCTTAAACTATAATATTCAAAATAAGCTTACAAGCATCCGACCTAACATTTAATATTTAATCGTTTAAAGCAATGCGTTTTTAAAAATTCTATTTAACCTAAGTGGGAATAAACAGATGGAATCAAACTATCTATGTATGATTTCTAGTTCGTTCCCACTTTTTGTTTCAAAATCTAAGATTCATATTTGTGTTTTAATTTTTTAAGTAATTAATAAAAGTACGAATAGTCTGTTCATCAGCGCGATCGACATTTGTCAGCGCTGTAAAATATATATAATAATCAAAAGGAGAGCCAATGGGCAACATCTCAATTAAACCATTGAGGATAAAGAGATCATCCTCTAACATTAAGCTAGATACAATACTAACACCTAATCCTTCGGAAACAGTTTTAATAAGTACACTAGGATTATTTGTTCTAAAAACAATTTTTAAAGGCCCGTTTTCATTTTCATAAGTTTTAAAATTATCGTGGTAAAAATTCCGATCATATAGTACAAAAGGAAATTGTTTTATTGCTTCCATATCCACCGTATGTTTTAAAGCAAGTTTAGATTTTTTAGGCACGATTAACTTAAAATCTGTAGATAAGTTCAATGAATGTGACACGATATTCTGAGCAAATGTTTCATTTTCCGTTCTACCTATTAATCCAATATCTATTTCATTATTTTCAATCATTTTAATAATGTCTTGTCTATCACTTTCAAATACTTCTACCTCAATATGGGCGTAATCCTTCTTAAAATTTGATAAAGCTTTAGGTACTATTTTATTAAATAAAGTTGGTATAGTAGCTATTTTTATTGAACCTTTAATGTTACTATGTAACGCCTCTACTTCAGACAATAAATTTGTTTGTGCTTCTAAAATTTCTATAATCAAAGGTATTAACCGCTTACCTACTGTAGTCGGCAAAGTCCCCTTACGAGAACGATTAAAAATTTTATAACCTAATTCTGACTCTAGGTTTGCTATGGACTGGCTCATTGCAGATTGGCTAATATGCATAGCTTCAGATGCATGAATGATAGATTCTAATTCGTAAATCTTCTGGACATATGATAACTGCTCAAAATTCATTAAATCACCCTTTTGTATTAGTAAAACTTATATAAACTTCAAAAATTCTAATTATACATTAGCATCTGTTATTCATTATAATTAATGGTGGTCGAAAAATTCATATTAAAGGACGGTATTAAATATGTACGATAAACTCTGGTCAAAAGATTTTATCTTCATTACTATCACAAACTTTTTGATGTATTTAATACATTATACATTAATTGTCACTGTTACTATATTTACTATTGATAAATATCATGCTTCCGAAAGCATGGGCGGTCTAGCTGCCGGTATTTTTATTATAGGTATGTTGTTCGGACGTTTAGCTTCTGGTCGGGTGATTGATAGTCTGCAACCGAAAAAAGTATTACTATTTGGTGTTACTTTTTCAATTATTACTGTTGGGTTATACTTTGCAATTAATAGTTTACTTATCTTAATGATAGTTAGACTATTGCATGGCATTGCTTTCGGGTTATCTTCCACTGCTACAGGAACAATTTCATCAAGTATTATACCAGACAAACGTAAAGGCGAGGGTATTGGTTACTATGCACTAAGTGTAACAACTGCGTCTGCAATCGGTCCGTTCACTGGTATCCTTTTAAATCAACGGTTTGGTTTTGAGTCTATCTTTGTCGTAAGCTTAATTGTGATTATAATTGCTTTTGTCTTTTCATTATTGATTAAAGGGTTACCTAAACCAGAACCTTCAGAAGATGATGACGATCCAAGTACTAAAGGTATCAATGCTTATATCCAAAAAGAAGCATTACCTATTTCCTTTGTCGTTATATTCGTTGGTATTGCTTATTCCAGTGTCCTATCATTCTTAACTGTTTATACGGAACAAATAAACCTTACCACAGCATCTAGTTTCTTCTTTATCATCTATGCAGTTAGTACCTTTGTCACACGCCCATTTACCGGTAAAATCTATGATAATTATGGTGAAAATAAAGTAATGTATCCTGTATTAATTAGCTTTATGCTAGGGCTTATATTATTAAGCGCAACACATACAAGTTTACTGTTACTCATCTCAGCTATATTTATTGGTATCGGTTACGGTACAATCATACCTAGCGCTCAAGCAATCGCTATACAGCAGTCACCTGTTGAGAAAATTGGACTTGCCACTTCTACTTTCTATATGTTTGCTGATTTCGGTGCAGGTATAGGACCATTTATTTTAGGTATTATGATTCCAATCATGGGTTATCGTAACTTATATGTAACAATGGCTATACTCATTATTATTTCCATTGTGTTTTACTTTATATTACATGGTAAAAAAGCTGCTAAAAACCCTAATTATTAATGCTAAACAAATTTAGCATATACTATAAACTCACAGAGTAGGGACGAGAATACGAAAACGAACCAATTTTTTATTGTTTCGCATTCTCGTCTTATTTTTATTTTGATATATCCGTATTTAATTCTATTCAAATCACGGCTAGACTAGCTTCTATTTCAGTTTTTTTCGCATCAAAATCATAATTGTATTGGTCTAATGCTTCCCCTGTTTCAGCAATATTTTTAATACTTTCCAACTGAAATTGCCAACCTGCAAAATCTAATGCCGTATGAGGAAATTCAAAGGGTAGATATTCATAAAAAATGAGCGCCACATATGAGGGGTGTTCGTATAATTCAAATCTCACTTTACCAATATCCCATGTAAACCCAATCATTTTATTTTCTTCAAAATGTGTAATGCGCATTTCTATATTTTCACTCTCAGCTATATGAAAATACACTTTTCCTCCGACGGCCCTTTCTTGAAATGATAATTGTGGAAACCATTGCTGTATACCCTCTGTAGTACTTAAATATTTGAAAATATGATGGGCACCATTACTAATATTTACAGTTATCGTTTGATAAGCACCTTGTTGATCTTTTGCGTATTGGATAGTCATAATATTACCTCCTTAACATCATATAGGGAATATGAAATAAGTATGATTACTCATTTCATATTCCCTGTCATTTTATTACAGTAACTTATACATTGCCTTTGGATTGTAATTGAGCCGATTTACTTTGTTAGCTCTATTTAAAATAATAGATTATTGTATGGATTGCATTTGATTAACCTTATTACATTAAATTAAAAATTGATAGAATTAATCGTATCTATATCGAATCTTTCATATTTGAGTAACATGGGATTATCTTTCTATTGTATCTATAACGTTTCAATATCTATTAACCTTTTAGTATAATTAACCAATTTCCATGAAATTTTATTTATTAATAGTTTATAATAAACCTTCGCTTTTCATATACTTTACAATGATTTACAAGCTATAAATTATTACTATTTTTAAAATGTTCTATATACATTCTTTTACTGAATTTTCTAACTTTTACAAAAATTCAGTTGCTAAGTATTGATTTTATATCTTATTATAGATAACATTTATATATAAGTAACTTAAAATTTGAAGTAATAGATAGAGGAGATTAACCATGACAGAAAATAATGACTTAGTAACTTCAACTCAAGAAATTATGAAAGAAGCTTTACATAAATTAGGTTTTGACGATGGTATGTACGAACTTGTTAAAGAGCCTCTAAGATTTTTAGAGATCCGTATCCCCGTTCGGATGGATGATGGTACTGTTAAAACATTTAAAGGGTACCGAGCACAACATAATCAAGCTGTCGGTCCTACTAAAGGCGGCGTTCGTTTTCATCCTGATGTTAATGTAGAAGAAGTTAAAGCTTTATCGATGTGGATGACGATGAAATGCGGTATTACAAATTTACCATTTGGTGGTGGTAAAGGCGGCGTCATCTGTGACCCAAGAGAAATGAGTAATTTAGAACTTGAACGTTTATCACGAGGCTATGTCAAAGCAATCTCTCAATTTGTTGGACCAGCTAGTGATATCCCAGCTCCAGACGTGTATACTAACCCCCAAGTTATGTCTTGGATGATGGATGAATATAGTAAGATTAACCGTTCAAATGCGTTCGCATTTATTACTGGTAAACCACTATCTTTAGGTGGATCTCAAGGGCGTAATCGTGCTACAGCACTTGGCGCGGTTATCACAATTGAAGAAGCTGCCAAACGTAGAAATATGAGTATTGCAGGTTCTCGCGTTGCAATTCAAGGTTTTGGGAATGCTGGTAGTTTTATAGCTAAAATTTTACACGATAAAGGTGCCAAAATTGTTGCAATTTCCGAAAGTCGTGGTGCTTTATATGACCCCAATGGCCTAGACATAGAAAGTCTAATTGAGTTGAAAGCGCAACATGGTCGCGTAACACCATTATTTGATGAAGTCATTCCAAACGAAAAATTATTTGAAATCGATTGTGATATTTTGATCCCTGCTGCATTATCCAATCAAATTAATAAAGAAAATGCACATTTAATTAAAGCAAATATCGTTGCTGAAGCTGCAAACGGTCCAACAACTCCAGAAGCAACTAAAATATTAACGGATCGAGACGTCTTGATTATACCAGATGTCCTTGCAAGTGCGGGTGGCGTCACAGTTTCTTACTTCGAGTGGGTTCAGAATAATCAAGGCTATTATTGGTCAGAAGAAGATATCATTGTTAAACTTCAAGAAAAAATGGTGGAAGCCTTTAATAAAATTTATGACTTAGCAGAAAATAGGAAAATGGATATGCGCTTAGCTGCTTATGTAGTCGGTCTTAAACGTACTGCTGAAGCGACACGTTTCCGTGGTTGGGCATAATATTAAGCTTTTTATTATATTATTTTAAAACAAGCTGGTTCGGTGTTCGAATCAGCTTGTTTTTATATAAGCGCTTCATTTTCAAATTCACACTTCAAATAAAAAAATTATCTTAGTATTGAAATATTAACATTTTCAAAAGTATTGAAAATTGAATTTTCTGAATTTATTTGAAATAAAAAACTATCCAATATATACTATTTACAACAAAGGGGTGTAAATACATTATGAAAAATAATATTTATGGTAATATACCATGTTTTTTAAATAGCAAAAATCTGACTTTAACAGATGATTTAAATACAGATGTCATTGTTTATGGTGCACCTTTTGAAGGTGAAAGTACCTGGGGTGACTATACTGGCGTCGAATTAGGCCCTAAACAAATTAGAGCGTGTTCGGCACGTTATAGTCAATATTTACCCGAATTAAACCATATAGATATAAGTGAACATTTAACTATCGGTGACGCCGGAGACGTGCCATTTGTCGCCCACAATAATAAAGAAAGTTACGAAAACATTGCTGATTTCACGAAAAGGTTATGGGAAAGCGAGAAATTTTTAGTCGGATTTGGTGGTGAACATGGCGTCACCTATCCTATTCTTAAATCTTTGGCAAAAACAGGCAAAAAAATAGGTATTATACATTTAGATGCACATTATGATAATATGCCTGATTATGAAGGTGAAAACTACGCACGAAACACGCCATTTATGAGATTGTATGAAACGGATGGTGTGCGTAATGAAAGTATTATTCACACTGGTATACATGGTCCTAGGAATAAACCAGAAACAGGACGCTACGCTCAAGAAGCTGGCGCAGTCACGCTTACAATTAATGATATACGTGCAGCCAAAGATTTAAAAGCATATGCCAAAGCTATTTATGACCAAGCAAGTAAAGACGTAGATGTTGTTTACTTAACTATTTGTAGTGATGTATTAGACTTTGCATTTAATCCAGGTGGCCCTGTAGATGGCAATGGTCTAACTTCTTATGAATTATTAACGATGATTTATGAATTTGGCGCATTAGGTTTATGTGGCATGGATTATGTGGAAGTTTATCCGATGCAAGATGCAAATCAAAATTCTGCGCATTTTGTCTCAACAGCCGTGTTATATGTACTAGCTGGTCATGTAGCATATTTAAACAAAACGAAATAGCTGAGGGGTGATGATATTGGTCAACAGTATAAAAAAAGTTATTAAATCACTTGGTCCAGGAATGATTATCACCGCTTCGTTTATTGGCCCTGGCACGGTTACCACTATGACACAAGGTGGCGCAGGATTTGGATATAGCTTATTATGGGCTGTCGCTTTTTCAATTATAGCAACTATCGTCTTACAAGAAATGATCATCCGTTTGTCACTAGTGACAAGAGAAGGATTAGGAGAAGCCATCCAAGAATTATTTGCTCATAAAGTTGGAAAGCTGATTATTGTTTGGTTTACATTAATCGCAGTAGCCATTGGTTGTGCTGCTTACATAAGCGGCGATTTAATTGGCACATCACTTGGTGCTGCCTATCTATTAAATTTACCAGAGCATGTCGTAGCACCTGTCATAGGTATTATTATCTTACTTATTGGCTTATTTGGTAATTATAAATTTCTAGAAAAAGTCATGATTTTTCTGATGGTTATTATGGGGGTCATCTTTATAACAACCATGATTGTTATTAAACCTGATGTCATAGGTATCTTAAAAGGTATTTTTGTACCAACTATTCCTGATGGTTCTATTATTACTGTCATCGCATTAATTGGAACCACTGTAGTACCTTATAATTTCTTTATTCATTCAACGGCAGTACATGAACGTTTTAATGGTATCAGAGAACTTAAGTTTGCACGTTGGGATACAATCATTTCAATTACAGTAGGCGGTATTATTTCAGCTGCTATCTTGATTGCTGCTGCCACTTTAATACAAGGCGATGACGTCAAAAGTGTTATTCAACTTTCTGGCCCACTCAAACCTGTGTTAGGAGATGCAGCACCATTTGCAATTAGCATTGGACTGTTCGCAGCAGGACTTTCATCAGCAATTGCCTCGCCTACTGGTGCAGCTGCTACAATTAGTAGTTTATTAGGTTGGAAAGGTGGAATGGAAAGCAAAAAATATAAAGCTGTTTTCACGGTGATTATACTCGTTGGTATAACTACCTCTGCACTTGGATTTGAGCCATTGGAAGTATTATTAATAGCACAAGCACTAAATGGTATTATATTACCTATTGTAGCTATACTTATCTTTATTATTATCAACAAGCAAAATCTCATGGGACGATTTGCGAATACGATTTGGCTCAATATCATCGGACTCATTGTAGTATTAATCGTCACTTTTCTAGGATTTTATAGTTTAATTGATGCAATCACGAGTTTTATTTCTTAAAAATAAAGGGACGTATAGTGTTCAGTTAAAATAACTGAACACTATACGTCCTCTATTGATATCCATTACATTAAGCGTTTCTTACTAAATTTATTATATACCCATCTAATTAATAATGCTGCACTAATAAATAACCCAATATAACCAAATGTTTTAAATACAAAGTTCACGAGATCCACAAATCCAATGAAACTTAAGATAAAGGCTACAATTAATGAAATCGTTAATAGCGTCACATAGCCCTTACTACTTGGCTGTGTAAACCTACTTAAAAATGGATACAGCATACCAATACAACTATTAAAGATAACACCTATCATCACTGCAGACATAAATATACCAATATAGGGGTGAATATCGTTTGCTAATAATAACGTTGGAATATCTACGCTATTGGCATTTTGAATATTTGTCATCAAACCGCAAGTCATGATTAATAGCAAGATACTAAATGAAAGGCCGCCATAAAATGCGCCTCTACGTGCTGTTTTATGACTGATTGAATCGCTCCCCACTATCGTTAAAAAGCTGAAGCTGTTTCCAATTATCAACCCGCCATATACAATAGCATCCCACCACCATAACGAACTAGACGTTTTAGATGGTTTAATATATTGTTCTACGTCTGAAAACGGGATAGTTGGATTAATGATATTATAGCCAGCGATAATCAATACCGCGATAACTAAAAAAGGTGTAACAATGCTGAGTATGGTCATAATCTTATTAAATTTAAGTTGTAACACAACGAACAATAAAATAACTATACCTAAAGAGCCGGTCCATACCGGGAGACCAAAGCCTTGATATAAAGCAGATCCTCCGCCTGCAACCATAACTACGGTTAATCCAAATAAAAAGAAAATCGTTAAATAATCAATGATTTTCCCCACATATTTACCAAAAATACTATTTAATGAAATTTCATATGTATTCGCATCTAATCGATAACCAATCTTTGAAATTTGTCTAGTTGCAAACGTCACGATAATCCCTGTGAAAATCACAGCAATGTACTCATAGTTACCATGATTAACGAAAAATTGTAATAGTTCTTGGCCTGTAGTAAACCCAGCGCCTACTATAAAACTAAGATAAGCTAGCGCAGTCTTAACTGCAGCTTTATTATCTTTACTCATTTATCATACATCCCCTTTAAATTTGATTAATTTATACTACTTATTAATTTTTCAATGTAAGCTTAACCATTATTAAAAATAATTAATCACTACCTACGAGGACAAACGTTAAAAGATAGTGCCGTATCAAAATCTAAAATAAATAAGGGCAAGACAGAAACCCTTTTTTTACAAAGGTTTCATTGTCCCGCCCCGGCAAGCATGATGAGGGTTAAAAAAATGAAGTCAGTACGTTTCCAATCCAATCATATACTGTTAACATCATATAAAAGGCTATGCGTTTTATTTATTTCAGCCTCTTAAACAATAATTACGTGTTTTTAAATAGCGCTTGTCTCTTCTAGATTTTTTCTTTTGTTTCTGGCGCCATACTCAATGATAGTATAAAACCAATAAATAATAGTGATGAAGAAAATATACATGGTTAGACTTAGCCCATAATTTGCTAAAATCATAGGGAAGAAAAATGTACTTAAAGTAGAAGCTAATCGGCTTACTGTAGTAGTAACCCCCCGCCGGTGCTTCGTACATGCGTTGGGAATAATTCATATGGATCAATCCATTGATGGCTCCCCATTGCTGTATTGAAAATGCCATATACAATAAATAGTACAAGTATAATTAAAAATGAAGTATTTCCTTCCGATACTATACCTAATGATAACAAAGCTAGCGCAGTAATCAAGAAGGGTTATATTAAAGTTGGTCTTCGGCCATATTTCTCCACTAAGTAAAGTGCAGGGAAAACGCCTATCAAATAAAACATATTGATAACTGCAGATCCTAAGTATTTTAGCGATCCTTCATGAAATCCAAATTGTGATAATATTTCCGGTATATAAGTTCCAATAGCAAATGTAGTCATAACTTGTAATGACCAAAATATAGAAACAAAAACTAAGCTACTTATCTCTGATAACGTCTAGAAAATAAGTAGCTTAAAATATTGCATTTTTATTCAATTATCATTTTAAAAGTTCAGAGTACTGCAGGTTAATGATACGCGCTTTACTTCAGTTCATTTAAAAGGTCTCAACGTCTGTAAATTGTGATAAGTAAAGTTGCTTATAGGGACCTTCATGTTGCATGAGTGCCTCATGGCTGCCTTCTTCTAATATCTGACCGTCTTTAATAAAGATAATACGGTCAACATCTTTAATCGTTGATAAACGATGGGCAATAATTAAAGATGTTCTATGTTCAGAAAGTTTTTTAAATGCTTTTTGTATCTTGTTTTCTGTTTCAATATCAAGCGCACTCGTCGCTTCATCTAAAATAATAATAGAGGGGTCTTTTAAAAACATTCTCGCAATCGATATACGTTGCTTTTGTCCGCCTGATAATTTTGTACCTCTTTCTCCTACGAGCGTATCAAGCCCAAATGGCAATTCATTGATAAAGTTTTCCAGTTGGGCGTGTCGGATTGCTTCCCATATTTGTGCTTCATCAGCCTCTAAATGTCCGTATACAATATTGTCTCTTAACGTGCCAGAAAATAAGAATACATCTTGCTGAACCACACCTATTTCTGAACGCAGAGATGCTAACCGAATAGATTGAATGCTTTGACCGTCAAATAAAATATCTCCTTCATCTACTTCGTAAAATCGAGGTAATAATGAACTAATCGTTGTCTTACCGCTGCCACTTGGTCCTACTAACGCAATTTTTTCACCTTGATAAATTGTTAAATTCATTTTATTTAGAATAGGTGTTTCTCCATAGCCAAATGATACATCCTTATATTGAATTGTTTTAGGTTTAGAAGGCATCTTGATAGCCTGCGGGTCGTCTTGTATTTCTGGGTCTATCGCCAAGATTTCTCTGAAATTATTGAACCCTGCAATGGCTTTTGGAAATAGCTCAATAATCATATTAATTTGTTCTAAAGGTTTAAATAAAACATTCGTAATCATAATAAATGCAACGATGCCCCCATAGCTCAAGTCACCATGCAATACGAAGTAACTGCCAACGATTAATACAATAACCAGTGTTAATTTTTGAGCAATGTGGCTAATCGTAACGTTCCATGACATATAATTATAAGCTTTTAATTTTGTGGCTCTATAGTCATCATTAATACGATTAAATTTTTGTTGTTCGTGGCGCTCATTAGTGAATGCTTGAACTAATCTAATACCACCAACATTATCCGCTATTAATTCATTAAAACGGGATACATTCGCAAATAGTCCTTTAAACGCACGAGACATTTTTTGATTGAAATATATCGCTAATATAAAAACAATTGGCACTACACAGAATGTAATCAATGCTAATTTCACATCAATTGTCAACATAATGATAAATGCACCAATCAATGTCATAATAGATAAAAAGATATCCTCGGGGCCATGATGCGCCGCTTCTCCAATATCCATTAAATCATTGGTTAAGCGACCAATTAATTTCCCAGATTTTTGGTTATCAAAATACTTAAAGTTTAGTTTTTGAATATGACTATATAAATCATTACGCATATCACGTTCTATATTTGTACCTAACTTATGCCCCCAATAGGTTACAACAAACTTAAGTACTGATGCAATAGCAAAAACACCTAATAAAACCAACCCAAAAATCACAATGAGATTCCAATGATTTGTAGGTAACAAACGGTCTATATAAATACTTGTAATAAGTGGAAAAATTAATTCCAATAAACCTACTACAATAGCAGAACCAAAATCTATAAAAAACAACCCTTTATACGGCTTATAGTAATTCAAAAAAGCTTTCACAACATCCCACCTACTTTTAAATTTATAAACATTCATATGAAGTATATTATGGATTAAATGATAATTATTATCAATGAAATTTATTAAAATTTTATAAATGTGTAAAATCAAATATTCATACATTTTAAAAAACATTATATACGTTATACCAACCAAAAATAAAATAAGAGTGGCACAGACACCAAATATTCTAATTTGGTGACCAATACCACTCATATAAAAACATACCTTTATTATAAATAAACGACAATACTTTTACTTAAGAATGCACAATCATAGATTAACACGACTTTTATACACCAGAATAGGATGAAAATCCGCCGTCTACAGGTACTACAATACCAGTTACAAAACCACTCATATCATGATCCATTAACCAGTATAATGTGCCTAAGATGTCTTCAGGAACACCAAATCGATCCATTGGTGTTTGTGAAAGAATTTTTTGAGCACGTTCTGAATATGAACCATCTTCATTTCTGAGCAATGCTTTATTTTGATTTGTTTCGAAAAATCCTGGCGCAATCGCATTGACGCGTATTTGTCCCGCGAAATATGTGCTTAACCACTGTGTGAAGTTACTTACAGAAGCTTTTGCACCACTATACGCTGGAATTTTCGTCAACGGTGTAAATGCATTCATAGAAGAAATATTGATAATCGTGCCTTTTTCTGATGCCACTACATCTTTACCAAATACTTGTGATGGTAAAAATGTACCTGTATAGTTCAATTTAAAGACTTTGTCTATACCATCTTCTGTAAGGTCAAAGAATCTTTTATCACCTGCTTGATCATACATTTCATCATTTGTGGTCGCATCAGGATGATTTCCGCCTGCACCATTAATCAAAATAGTAATCGCACCAAATTGATCATTGTATGTTTGTTTTGCTTTCTCTAAAGCTTCTTTGTCTAACACGTCTGCTACTAAAGCGACCGTTTGTTGTCTATTTTGATCAATTTCGTCTTGTAATTGTACAATCTTATCTTCAGAGCGGCCTAATATACCTACATTCGCACCTTTTTCTACAAGTGCTTTTACAAATGTAGCGCCGATGACTCCCGTTGCCCCTGTAATAACAACATTCACATCTTTAAATTGTGTTGCCATTATTTTCTCACTCCTTCAATTAATCCATTTATATATGTGGCACCTAGTGCTCTATCGAATAATCCATAACCAGCCTTACCTGTTTCTCCCCAAATCATGCGTCCGTGATCTGGTCTGATTGTGCCTTTAAAATCAATATCTCTTAATGCTTCTGCTATCGCTTTCATATCTATAGAACCATTTTTGGATAAATGACCTGTTTCAACGAAAGAATATTCATCTAAACGTTTAACATTACGCATGTGTACAAAATGAATATGGTCGCCAAATGTTCGAATCATACTCGGTAAATCATTTTCTGCTAATGAACCTAATGACCCAGTACAGAAACAAATGCCGTTATGCGTATCATTATTAATTGATAATAGGCGTTCATAACTTTCCTTATTCTTTATGATACGTGGGATACCGAATATAGCCCAAGGCGGATCGTCCGGATGAATCGCCAGATCAACGTCATGTTCTATCGCAGTTGGCAACACAGCATCTAAGAAATATTTCAAGTTATCCCATAACTGTTCATCTGATGTTTCACGATATGCTGAAATAAGATGATTCATCTCTTTACGTGAGTAACTTTCGTCCCAACCTGGTAAATTTAAATTAGTTGTTAATGGGTCAATATCTTTAATTTGATCGTGGTTATAAATTAATGTATTTGAACCATCTGGCAACTCATAATCTAATTGTGAACGCGTCCAATCGAACACGGGCATAAAGTTGTAAGTTACTGTTTTAATACCATTTTCAGCAAGATTAATGAGCGAAGTCTTATAATTTTCAATTAATTCATCGCGCTTTTCTGTACCTAATTTGATTTCTTCACTTACAGGTAAACTTTCTACAACTTCAAATTTCAAACCTGCATCTTCAATCGATTGTTTTAATGCTGCAATTCTCTCTTTAGTCCAAACCTCTCCAACAGGAATGTCATAAATAGCTGAAACAATGTGTTTCATATCTGGAATTTGTCTAATGTTATTTAATGTTACTGGGTCATCTTCTCCATACCAACGAAATGATAATTCCATCATTATACCTCCTCAACGCCTTCAATTTTAAATAAGTTTACTGCATTGTTATAACAAATATCTTTCAATATTTTAGTTATTGTGTCATCTGACAGTTGAATTTCACCTTTTTCAATCTTATCTCCTAAGAAATTGCATAAAATTCTTCTGAAATACTCATGTCGTGTATATGAGATCATGCTGCGTGAATCAGTGAGCATACCAACAAATTTAGATAATAAACCAACGTTAGCGTAATCTACTAAATGTTGTTCCATACCTTCTTTAGTGTCGTTAAACCACCATGCTGCACCAAGTTGAACCTTATGACTGCTATTTGTAAAGTTACCTGCTGTTGCTTGAACCATTAAATGGTCATTTCCATTATTAGGATAAATAATCGTATCCGATAAAGCTTGGTTTTGTTCAAGATGATCAAGTAATGCATTTAATTTTTTGGCGCTTAGTTGTTCACCTACACTGTCAAAACCGCTATCTGGCCCTGTAATACCAAACATATTCGAATTATTATTTCTTGTTGGTCCAAGGTGGAATTGTACAACCCAACCTAACTCTTCATATACTTTACTAATTTCAGTTAAAATATAACCTGCTAATTCATATTGTTCTGTTTCAGATACTTGCTCGCCACGTTTTAATGCATCATATACCGCATTAGCATCTTTAGCAGATGCTGTAACTAATGGCGTCTTTTCAAAACTTTGATCAGAACTACGTGCACCTTGTCTATCAAAATAATGAACACGTGCTTTTAATGCGTCAATATAAGTACTTAAATCTTTAATATCACAATCTGTTGTTTCATCTAGTTGATTAATTTTTGTATTAATAGAATCTTGATTTAAGAAAACATAACTATCTGGTCTAAAAGTAGGTATAACTTTAAACGTCACCTTGTCGTCTTCATTTAGCAACTTATGATATTTCAAATCATCGCATGGATCATCTGTGGTACAAACGACTTTAACGTTACTTTGTTTAATTAAACTTTGCGGCGTGTGTGAAGGTTTTGCCAGTTTTTTATTAAGTGATTTGTACAATTTTTTGACGTTCACTTTATCCAAATCTGTGTCTTCGTCGAAATAACGTTTTAGCTCAAGTGCACACCAATGATACATTGGGTTCACAATAGCGTAAGGTAACATATGCATAAATGCTTTGAATTTATCAAAATCATCAACAGTACCTGTAATGAATGCCTCTTCAATGCCATAAGCTCTCATTAAACGCCATTTATAATGGTCGCCACCTAGCCATAATTGTGTGATATTGTCGTAATTTTTATTTTCATAAATTTCTTTCGGATCTAGATGACAGTGAAAATCATAAATAGGTAAATCTTTAACTTTTTGGTATAACTTAACTGCTGTTTTATTATTTAATAAAAAATTGTCATTAATTAAAGTCATAACTTTGCCCCTTTTCTATAATCCTAATAATTTTGGAAGGAATAATGATAATTGTGGAATAAATGTGATAATAAGCATTAAAATAATTAGTGCTCCAAAATAAGGAACTAAATATTTAAATACTGATTCTACACGAACGCCACCTACGCTTGCTCCCACAAACAGTGCACTACCCACAGGTGGTGTGATATTACCAATACATAAATTGAAAGCAATAATAATACCAAAATGTATTGGGTCAAGTCCTAACACTTCTGAAATCGGTAAGAAGATTGGTGTAAATATAAGTACAGCTGGCGTGATGTCCATAAATGTACCAATCACTAATAAAATAACGTTGATTAATAATAGAAGTGCAATCGGATTGTCTGTCATTGAAATAATACCGTTAGATATTGCTTCTGGTAGTCCTGTATAACTCATAACAAGTGAAAACAATGCAGAAGCGGTTATTAAAAATAAAATCATACCGCTAATTTCTGCTGTTTCTTTGATAACATTTGAAAGTTGCTTTATTTTCAAACTCTTATAAATAAGCGACAACACTACAGAATATAAAACTGCTACTGCAGCGCCTTCCGTAGCTGTAAAGATACCAGATACAATACCTCCTATAACAACTACGATTAAAAATAAACTTGGCAACGCATCAAGTGTTAGGAATAATTTATCTTTCCAACTTATTTTTTCTGACACTTTATAGCCTTGTTTTTTTGCCATAAAATAAGCGACAATCATACAAGCAATACCCCATAAAATACCAGGGATATAACCTGCGATAAATAGTGCAGCAATAGATGTACCACCGCTGACTAATGAATATACAATCAATAGCGAACTCGGTGGAATCATTAAACCTGATGGTGCAGATGCAATATTTGCTGCTGCGGAATATTCTTTTTTATAGCCTTGCGTTTTTTCCATCGGGCCCATGATACGTCCCATCGCTGCGGCTGCAGCAACACTTGAACCAGAAATAGAACCAAACAGCATATTCCCCACAATATTGGTATGCGCTAATGAACCCGGTAATCGCCCTACTAAAACTTTAGCAAAATTCACTAATCTAAATGCGATGCCTCCGTTATTCATAATGATGCCTGCTAATACAAATAGGGGTATGGCTAACATTGTAAAATCATCAATCCCTGTCACCATCCGCTGTGCGGCAGTCACAATTGTGACATCAAATGGCAGTATTAATAATAAAGTGATAATTGAACTTAAAATAATCGAAAGTGCAATAGGCAGCCCCATAATTAGAAAGACGAAGAACGTGATGAACAAAACTAACCCTGCAGTTGTCGTCATAAACCATCACCGCCTTCAACCTCATTACCTTCTTGAACTAATTCCTCTTTGTTCAATAAATTGTAAAATGCATAGAAAATGATAAATATACCCGACACTGGTAACGCACCATACATCAATGCCATCGATAAACCTGTAGATGGCGCGATCTGAGACCAAGTTAATTTCACAACTTCAAATCCGCCCCAGATCATAAGTATAATCGCGACGATAATTAAGATAACGTCTGACATTTTCTCTAAAATAACTTGTGCTTTCTCAGGTAATTTCTCTCTCATAAACACGATAGCAATATGTTGTTTAATTCCAAATACATAACTTGCACTCAATAAGCCAAACCAAATTAACAAGAATCTAACAATCTCTTCACTCGTTGTACTGGGTGTGTTAAATATAAATCGCGTTGCCACTTGATAAATGGATAAAATCACCATTACAAAAAGCGAGATACCTGCCAACGTCAACAGCAATCTATCAATGATTTGCTTTGCTTTCTTCATAGCGTTGTTCCTCCTTCTCGATTAATTTATAATCCTCTTTTGTGTCTGGATTATTTTTAAATTCATCTTGAAGTGGTTTAGAAGTCGCTTTAAATGATGTTTTATCTACATCATGAAATTGCACTCCCATTTTTTCTTTAGCTGTTTTCTTGGCGTTTTTTACTTCCTTATCCCAAATCACTTCATGCTTTTTAGTAGAATAATCAGCAGCCTCTTCTAACCATTTTTGTTGTTGTTTTGTCAAACTGTCGTAGGTTTCTTTATTCATGATTAAAATATCCGGTACGGTTGCATGTTCTGTATAATAATAATTTTTAGCAACTTCACCATGGTTATTAGTCGTTAAGGCTGTTTCATTATTCTCTGCTGCATCAATCACGCCTGACTGCATGGCTGTATAAACTTCGCCAAAATCCATTGGCGTAGGCGTGCCACCTAATGACTTGATTAAATCAACACTTGTTTTCCCTGGTTGAACTCGTACCTTCAACCCTTTCAAGTCTGTGTTGTCTTTAATTTTTTTATCTTTGGTATAAATATTACGCATACCTGCATCATAATAAGTGATACCTAAAAACCCTTGATCATCTGTGGATTTAAAAAACGCATCTTGTACGTTCTTCTGCTTCATCACATGGCGATAATTATCTTCAGATTCAAATAAATATGGCATATTAAATAGTGAGTATGTCGGTGAAAAGCTTTCGAGTGCGCCTGCTGATACTTTTGTCATTTGTATAGCATTGGTTTGGGTCATTTCAATCGCTTCACGTTCGCTGCCGAGTTGGCCGTTGGGGTAAATATTCACTTTAATTTGACCATGTGACTTTTTTTCTAATCTCTCTTTAAATATCTTTAATGATTTATGCACAGGATGCTCAGTTGGTTGATTATGTGCTAACATAATTTCTTTTTGCTTATCTTTAGCTTTAACATCCCCATTTGTTAATATCATCGATGCCATCCCAATCATAAAGAATGCGCTTACAAGTAGAAATAAAATTTTTTTCATAAAGATAATGCCCCTTGTATTGCAATTTTTATCGTTTTAACGCTCCAAAATGTGTTGATAAATTAAACACATCACTTTCTTGTACGTTGAGTGCATCTTCATTTGTCGTATGCTGTAGGACTGAACATTTCGTTGCAAAGTCAACCGTTTCTCCTAGTTGCCACCCTTTATTCAATCCATGTAAAACACCCGCCATAAATGCGTCTCCTGCGCCAATACGGTTTAATACAGTATATGCATATGCTTGACTTTCGATATAATCGTCCTTTGTAAGGATAATACCTTGTAAGGTACTTTGTTCAATATTTCTATTACTTGAAGCCATCAACGCAATATCATATTGCGATTGAATCGTCTTTGCACAAGTTTTCATATCGTCATCTAAAGCATTGGTTTCAAGCAAATGTGTAGCATCCTTTTTCCCAAAAAATAGTACATCAACTAAAGGTAAAATTGACTTAATAACTGGAACTGCTTCTTCTTTATCCCACAAATTGCTTCTAAAATTAATATCAAATACGATTTTAACGCCCTTTTCTTTCAAATGTGCTAATACATCAACAATCTGACGACGTATCGCTTTATTTACAGCTAATGTAATACCTGTAAATACAAAATAGTCACCATTTTGAGCGTTAATATCATTCATGACACTGGCACCATGTTCAGCAAATGTTGAATGTTCCCTATCGTAAATGACTTTACCACTGCGAAAACCAAAACTTTCTTCCATATAATAAGTGCCTACCCGGCCGTTATTATATTTGATAAATGATGTTCCCACACGTGTTTGAAACATTTTTTGCAAAGCTAAGTGACCAAGTGCATGATTAGGTAATACTGTTAATATTTCAGTAGGATGACCAAATTGTGCTAACGTTACAAGTGCGTTTAATTCTGCGCCACCCACGTTTACTTTAAACGTGCCTGCGTCTTTCAACTGTTCGTAATCAGGTGGCGTATAACGTAACAACACTTCACCAAACCCATAAACTGTCATTGTTATACCTCGCTTTTTATTTCTGAAATATAGCTTTCTAGAGCCTCTTTACCTTCTTGTTGATAAATTTTTGTGATTTCACTACCTATACCCACTGCAAAACTTCCAGCATCTAACCATTCTTTGTGATTCGCTTTTCCTACGCCACCCGTCGGTACAATTTCAATTTGTGGTAACGGCCCTTTAAAATCTTTAATAGACTTAGGCGTAAATTGAGTAGCAGGGAATAATTTAAGCACTTTGCATCCATATCTTAATGATTCGACCATTTCTTTGACTGTCATACATCCAGGAATATATGGTACATCATACAAATTGGCAATTTTAGCTGTTTCTTTATCAAAACTAGGGCTTACAATAAATTTTGCCCCGTTTAAAATAGCAGTCCGCGCAGAAACACTATCTAATACTGTACCAGCGCCTATCAATGCGTCTTCTCTTTTTGATAATTTAGCTATTATGTCCATAGCATTAGGCGTCGTTAATGTTACTTCGATAATATGAAGCCCCTTATCTATAATTGTATGCGCAATATCCAAAAACGATGCTGCATCATCCGTGCGCATCACGGCAATATGCTGACCTTGTTGAATTTCTTTCATTGTGTTAATTGAATCCATCTCTTCAACCCCTCATAATTATATGATTTACAATACTATTTCAAAATAACAACGTTGTTATTATCATACAAAAAAATATTGTAATGCTTATCTCTATGGTATAATTAATTCGAATTTAAATCAATCAATTTCAAGGAGAAATTTTATGGCTGTAACTTTAAAAGACGTTGCTGAAGCCTGTGGAGTCAGTTATTCCACAGTTAGTAAAGCACTTAAAAATTCTCATCTCGTTAAACCCAAAACAAAAAGCATGATTCAGCAAAAAGCACTCGAAATGAATTATATCCCTAATCATTCAGCAAGAGCACTCGTATCTAAGAAAAGTGGCACAATTGGATTAATATGGCCTTCTGTTGATCGTGTAGCAGTTACTCATCTGATTTCAGAAATAAATCATGCGATTAAAGATTTAGGTTATGTCATGTTTGTTTCAATAGATGACGTTGCTGCAGCCTCAAAGAAATTTGTGGAATTCGGTTGTGATGGTATCGTCATTTTTGATGAGGGAGATGCTACAAATTTATCTCCAGAAATTTATAATAATGTGCCTGTGGTAGCTTATGGTGTTAATCGCGATATTCCTTATCCAATGATTAATGTAAATCATTCAGAAGCGATGATTATGGCAATTAAAGCACTCGTAAACCAAGGCGTAAATTCCATTGACTATATTGGTGATATACATACAAGCGATACACGTCAAATTGCTAAAAAAGAAACTATTACACAGTACTGTGAAAAACACCATATCGCTTATCGTATCATTGATTCTACAAGCTTGAACGCTATCGAAACTGAATCTTCCGTTAAACATTTTTTACAGTATAACGATCTTGCTCAAGGTGTAATTTGTGGTAGTTATGACATCACAGTCGGAACCATTAATGCACTTGGTCCAAACGACCACCCTATTTTGTATTCTTATGATAATATTCCACAAATTAAAAAATTAGATTATCCTGTCAATGCTATTGGGGTCCCAACGACAGAAATTGCACAGAGTATTGTAGATACTTTAGATAAAATAATCAAAAACGAAGAGACTCAATCAACTTACCATCTTCATCCCAAAATTCAAAAAAACATATAGACATAAATATGCCCAAACCTTAGTATTGCGGTTTGGGCATGTTTATGTGTTTGATTGATGTTTGACAAGAGGGCTACTTTTTATCATTAACCTACTTGATATAGAAGATAAGCTTAATGTATAAATATAGATACTCAATATATTATAATAAGAATAGGGAGTTCTTATTTAAGTGAATGAATGGGGAGAATTATGTTATTCTAGATAAATTTATTATGAGTTCTGAATTATGAAACGCAATTATGCTCGCTACTTTGGCGTTAGGGATTATCATTAACATATTAACTTTTTCTCTTCTATCAATTAATAATAACCAGTACGCATAACCCTCTATACATCTATTATATTACGCATATCGTCATGATTAAAATACATAGTTGGAATATATCGTATTCTACCACGGAATACATTTTAACTATAATGCGTTCAAGTTTTATTAACGCATTTTATTTTGTTTCTTTTAAAAAATTAATCCATTCATGCGTTACATAATTCATATAACTATCTTTTTTCCAAATAATACCTAAATTCCATGACACATCAGCGCCCTTAATGTCTAAGCCTACAACATCATCATTCAAAATATTTACAATACTTTCTGGTAATATACTGACACCGATACCATCACGAATCATATTTTCAATAAATGTAATTTGTGACATTTTCGCTACTGTTTTAGGATGAAATCCAACTTTTCTGCAGCTTTCAATAATTTGATCCTTTAAATAGTAGTCATCATGAAACATAATAAAACGTTCATTTTTTAAATCACCTAAGTAGACCGATGATTGTTTGGCAATTTCAGACTGCTTATCTACTACTAATAATAATTTTTCATTGTATAAAGGGACAGCGTGATAAACATCATCATCTACGGGTAACGTTGTGATACCTACGTCAATCTCATCATTATTTAAATATAATTCAACTGCTTTACCGCCCCCTTCAATGACTTCATAAGTCACATTGGGGTATTTATTATGAAATTGATTCAAGCTTTCTGTAAAAAGCCTTACATTCATAATCGCTGATATCCCAACTCTAATATGACCTCTTTCTAAATTTGTTACATCTCCCATTTCTAAAGATAAATCATCTAAGACGGCTAATGCTTCTACACATTTATCATAAAATATTTGGCCGATATCCGTTAAAATAATGTGTTTTTTTCTTCTATCAAACAAGGTAATGTTGAATTCATTTTCAATACTTTTAATATTTTTACTGATTGTAGATTGCGCAATATATAAATGTTCAGATGCTTGGGTCATCCCACCATTTTTCACAACTTCTACAAAATATTTCATTTGCTTAATTTCCATTTTTAACCCCTCTGAATCGCTCTATAATCGTTTGCATACGTAATTATTTCAAAGCTTCCATTGCTGTTTTTGTTGCCATTTGAATCACTTTATCATTAGGTTTTGCATCTTTGCCATCTTTTTTCGTATAAATAGCAAGCACAATCGGCTCTTTTTGGTTTTTAGGATATATAAAAGCCAAATCATTGCGCGTACCATAAGTTAAACCTTGACCACTTTTGTCACCTACTACGGCTCGTTTAGATACACCAGCCTTAATTAAAGTATCGCCCGTTTCATTATGAATCATCACATTTTTTAATAAATTACGATTAGCTTTACTCATATCTTCATTCGTTAAAATGTGTTTTAATGTCATTGCCGCAGCTTTAGGCGTTGTAGTATCTGCAGTACTTGTTGGATCATATAAATTTAATTCGGGTTCTAATCTTTGCGGATTTGATATATTATCTTCGAGTTGTTTTAATTCTTCATGAAAACCCTTGATGCCACCAATTTCATTAATAATTTTATTATTAGCTGTATTATCACTTTGTAGCATAGATGCTTGGATTAATGCTTTTAAAGTCATCTGACTACCTACATATTTTTCAGTTACAGGTGAGTTTGCTACAATATCATCTTTCTTTATATCTATTTTTTTATTTAGTGTTGAGGTAGCAGTGTTTTGTAATAATATCCCCGCTGGCGATTGCTTTATATGTAGATGCAAATGCAAATCGTTCATCTGAGCGATGTTGTATGTGTTTGCCATTAGCTGTATTTACACCATAGACCCCTACGATTGTATCATTGTCTTGTTCAATTTGCTCAAATGTCTTTGCTGAAGCAGTATTCCCCGTTAAAATGAGCAACATGAACCCAACCAATATACTTAAACATAATTTCCTCATTTTTTATTCTCCCCTTTTCCTATATATGATTGCTATGTCTTTACTTAAGTTTAACTATAATCATAAATATTATAAAATACAATTATCTTATAAAAGGAACTCATAAAACGTACAAATGGAGATAGATTAGAAATCTACCACGTCTATTTAATTTTTCTATTAAAGTCATTATAAGCGCCTTTTAATAAAATCCGCCTAAAATTCAAAGCACTTCATGCACATGTGTTTTTCAATCCATCGTCCTTATCATATTTAAAGCTGGGACATGTATACATGCCCCAGCCCCATATTGCTAACTGTATTGAGTCGTCTGAGTTCGATTGACTCATAAAACGTCTTGTTGATAACAATAATTAGACACTATTATCAAAACACGTCACGTTTTATAAATACCAGTTACAGTTATTGACCAATTGTCATTTCCATTAAGTTATCGTTTTGATCAAAGAAAGCAGTATAAGAGCCATTATTAGTATCATAAGTTACAAATGTGCCATCGCCGTTACCTAATTTACCTTCTTCAGTTATTTCGTTAGATGTATGTGCTTTTTTAAAAGTATCTTTAGAAACTGAGTCAGGTTTAGTAAAGAAAGTGATTTGTACTACTTCATTTGCGCTATTAAATTCTACTGTCGTATCATAAACTTTCTTGTTATGATCAAACTCTTCTTTGGCTCCTGTATCAACTTTATAACCATTGATTGAGACGTTATCATATTTCAAAGCACGTACAAAGTTATAATCTTGAGTGAATGAAGGATCATATGTGGTATAACCTTCATAATTGTACCATGGTGTTTCGGCTTTTAAATTAACGTCACTTTCACTGCTGGCACCACTTGCGCCACCTTCACCGTGACCCCATTTTTGAACCTGTTCTGCTGCTTGCACGTTCGGACTACTCGTGGCAACATATGCTGCTGAAGAACCTAAGACAAGTGTGGATACAACGACTGTTGACGAAAGTATCTTTACTACTTTATACATAATCAATTCCTCCTTATTCGTAGTCTCTCAAATGCAAAGTGTAATTATTCACCTTAATCATACACCTATCATTTATATTTGCAAGCAAAAAATACCCTCTTTTTCTTATATACTTAAACAATCCTTTAGAAAGCGCTTTATTGTAATGGGGATTGTTTTGTTTTAGAATTAAATTTATGATTAAAAATATTTCAATTAGTGGAATTCATTGTAGGCATTTGTGGTTTAATTATGGTGTTGATATTAAATATGTTACTAGGCCTATTTTAACTACAGCATTTCAATCAATTCCTATATAGTTAAGGCGAAATTTTACTGATATGCTACTTAATCTGGTAAAGTTACATAAATAAGTATTTTAGAAAGGATGATTTATAATGCGTTATATTTTACAAGTTGATTTTCCTATTGATGGCCCTTTTGGAGAAGAGATGGCAACCCAATTCTCTGATTTAGCAAAGTCTATTAACGAAGAACCAGGATTTTTATGGAAAATATGGACTGAAAATGAGGCAACCAAAGAAGCTGGCGGCATATATGCATTTGATAGTTACGAAAATGCAGAAAACTACTTAAACATGCATAGTGAACGTCTTAAATCTATGGGTGTGCCAAACGTAAATGCAAAAATTCTAGCTACCAATGATGTGCTCACTCAAATAACGCATGGTCGCTTAGATTAAATCAATGAATCTATATAATCAAATAAGCCTTTCATATCAATCAATATTTTGATATGAAAGGCTTATTATATTTATATATTGACTATCCAATTTTGATAATTAAAATATTTTCCAACGGTATTTCTAATATAGTTGCGCCATTTCTTTTAAGAAATCTTGATACGTAATTTTATTTTGAGATAGACGCGCAACAAGCATATATATCTTCTCATTTTGAGTAAATTCATTTTTGTACAAATATGATTCTTTTTCTGCCTCATTTGCTAAAGGGTGTTGGATGTTTCCCCTTTTTGAAAAAGCTTCGTAATAACGCAAACCAAACAAGCGTTGAGAATAACCATCAATATGAATGCCATCTGGATTTGCTGTTAATCCTTCCGCTGTGACATAAAAACATTGTGCATTTTTATTGGCTACACTTTTAATGATTTCGTTAATTTCTTGATATTCTGTTGCACTCGCACCAAACCCATCTTGTCCTAAAAATTCTCCTAATAAGCCCATCACAAAAGTAAGTTGCGGTTTATGAAGCGCTTCTCTAAAATACGTAATTAAATGCATTAATTTCGTTTCATATGTTTGAAATTGCTTATTTTGGCTATCACTTTCCCCTTGATGCCATAACACACCCATCAGGTCAGATGTTTCCATTGCGAATCGGGCTTCACTTAACGCATGACGTGTCAATGCGCCATTATCTTCCCAATCATCAATAGAAGTACCTCCATCTGCACATGGTATTAAACCAATAGTTTCATTGGGATGATTATCTAACCACATCTTTGCAAAAGATGCAGCCGGCCCTATACCAGCAACAGAACGGTCGCTATGTATTGGTTCTTCCATCATCTGCCATCTACCATTTCTTAATACAAAAATACGCTCATCTATAATAGGCTTCACACTATTTAAAAAACCACGACCTGCCATATTTGATTGCCCAATAAGTAAAATTGATTTCATAATTTCACTTCCTAGCTAAGTTTTCTTCTGCTTCCTATTAATTTATCTAAAATAATGCTTATCTTATTATAATGCTAGTATTTTTATTTGTCTTTCAATAACAGTACATTATTATTAATCCTTTTTAATCTAGGACCTCTCATAAATCGATGATTTGTTATAATTTTTAGCGCGGATTTAATAAATGGAACATTTTCCGTTACGATTCTATTGTGAGTTTTCAAACTTGTATTAATTATAATATTATTATTGCATTGCTTACTGTCTAATAATTGATGTAATTCTAACAAATCTTCAAATTGTTCATCATTAACTCCTGTATAAAAATAAATATTAGTATTAGTAAAATTTTCTTCGATATATAGATCTTGGTTAAAAAATATATTTTCAAAGTAATCTTCTTTTTCTTCGTAGTTCAAAGGAAAAAAAAGACTTTTATACTTAGAAAGTTTATTGTCTATATATTTAACAACATGTACTTGTGGTACTAATGAAAACACATTATTTATATATGGGTTTATTAATCCATATAACAATGCTGCTGTCCCCCCCTTTACTACTGCCATAAGTTGTTACATTTTTATACCCTTTACTTATTATTAAATCTGTAATCTCGTTATTAATTTTTTCAATAATACTTTTGCCTTCATCAAACATATACCATCCATAACTTTTAGAGTAATAATCTTCAATAAAATAAAAATCAGAATACTCATCATTTGAAAATTTAAACCATGTATATTTTTCGTGAGCGCTTTTCACTTCATCTTCTACTGAATAACCCTCAAGTATTTTATCAAATAAATCAAGTGAAATTCTTCCAGCACTTTGAAATATAATAGTTAGATTATTTGAGTTATTATCTATTAATTTACCATTTACCATTTCTAACTTCCTTTATAACACATTTTCTTTTTTTAACACTTGGATTATTCTTTGAGAATTTTTACCATCGAAAAATTCATTGATTTTCCTATATTTTTCTAAATTATCTTTTTCTATCGTATAATTTTTAGCAATTGCTTCTTTAACAATATCAATTAGTTGTGATTCAGAGTACGCAATTTTACCAGGAGCGTTTTGATCATTAACTGGTGGTGTAGCTTGATAATTTTTTATTAAGTAATCTTTATCTTTCCAATAAAATATAGGATAAGCTCCTCTATAAATAGAATCATAAATTATCGATGAATAGTCTGTAATAAATATTCGAGAATTTTTTAAAGCTTCTGTAGGATCATCACATATTATAGATTCATATTGGGGTAAACTTTCAGTTATAAACTCAGAAAATTTATTGTGAGCTGTAATTTGTAATTTATGCAATAAGTTAGCTTTTTCAAAAGCTTGAATTACGCTAATAAAAGACTCAAAATAAGTTGTATTTTTTAAATTACCATTTAAAATTTCTGCTTCTTCCCAATATCTCCACGTTGGCATAAAAGTAATTTTATTTGCATCATCATTTAAGTACGCTCCATCAAACTTTGATAACCCTGTCTTCATTAAATCATCTTCATTGTATCCCATTTTATAAAACTCATTTGCTTCTAAATCAGAACTTATTACATTTTTTACAACATTATTCAGCATATTTTTTTTATGAAATCCTGCAGCCATAGGATTATCGACTGGTTTGGCAAACATTATACCATGTTGTAAGAAATATAGAGGCGTACTCCTGATTTTTACATTTAATTTATCTGAAAACAGACGTCCAGAAATAACATGGCTACTTAATTCACTAGAAATAAAACTTGTTGATAAAAGTATATATAAATAGTGCTTAAAACTAAAACGTTTCACGACGTTTCTTCCCCATTTCTTTTTCATATAACTATAATCTTTTGATTTTTTATCTAAAATATAGTAATTATGCTTACCGACACTTGGATCTTTCATTATTTCTTCAAATATATAGCTTCCTGACTCTCCAATCTTTGAAGCTTCTTTTTCAAAATATAAATTTAATTTTTTCGGAAACAATGATTTAGAAATTTTATATGCCATATTAAGTTTAAATTGATTGTATAAATTATAAAATGGGGAATGTGGCACAACTGAAAGTGAAATATTATTAGCAAGGTTTAAACGAGCTACTAATACTTTCTTTTTAAATGTAGACGTTGTATATACTATTTTTTTTGATGGTTTTTTCTCTATATTATATCTCTTCAACGGATGGAGCACTTCGTTATTTTTACTCAAGTATAGCGAAGTATGTATATTAGGTAATTTAAAAATGTCTCTTTTCTTTATTTTAGCAATAAAATGAGTTTCATTTGTCCATTTTAGTTCACTTAAAATCTTACCTTTATTTGTCATTATAGAATCAGGTAAAGGATTTTCTTTATATTCAATGTTTCCCTTTAAAAGAAAATGATTATATTTATTCTGTACATTAAATTCAGAATATTTCAACATAAGGTTAATTCTTGTATTAAATTTAATATAAATATTGCCATTTTCTGAATTTTTTATAATTACGAAAATTCTTTTCCCAACTCTAAGAAAGGTTGGGAAAGTTAAATCCTTTTCTAAAGAATTATCCAATCTTAAGTGTTGTCTTAGTTTAAGTTCACTTATTTTAACTTTTTGCACTGAGTTTTTTGTTTTAATATTTAATATATTTGCACGTGAAAATGAAATTTTTAATTTGTTATTTTGAAAATCCGAATAATCAAAGGATTTTAATGATATTCTATCTTTTTTCTTTGTGTATTCCACAAAATTATAGTAATTAGCGTATCTAATTTTCATGTATACAACTTTTTCGCCTTTCAATCTATTAGGCTTATTTATTATCATATTATGGCTTACTTCAAACAACCTACCATCTAATTTAAAAATAGTCCCTTCTAGTTTATCTATTATAATATAATTATATTTATCTTTTTCTATTTGAAATCTATCGTCATAGATAGTAAATTTTAATTCTAAACTACCTTTAGTTTCTCCATTGATGTATTTTGTACAAATTAAATAATTATTTTTTACATGTAAAAAATATTCAACATTATGGTAATTTATAATCCCTAATAATGCGTCACTTCTATTCACACTAAATAAAAATATTTCATCATTTTGTAAAATTGTCTGATCTATTTTTACTAATTTTTTGCTATTATGAAAACCTAAAGTTATTATTTGATTAGATTGATATTCAATATATCCTATATTGTAATTCACCAATTTTAAATCCATTTCAAAAATCTCCTTTTGTACTCTTTTTACAATTTTAAAAGCAATACCTATATAATATAGTGGTATTGCCTTAATAACGCCGTTGTTTATAAATAATTATTAAACTCTATAGAAATTTATTGTTTTGTTAAATTAAATGATTTAGGTTTACTATTATTCAAGTTAAAGTAATATTTTATATTTTCACAAATACGTCTGGAAGCTTCACCATCTCCATATGGATTCTGAGCTTGGCTCATTTTATTATATAAAATTTTATCTTTTAATAAATTTTGTGTTTCTTCAAATATATCACCACTTGAGGTGCCTATTACTTTTAATGTTCCTGCTTCAACACCTTCTGGTCGTTCTGTAGTATCCCTTAATACTAAAACTGGTTTACCTAAAGAAGGCGCTTCTTCTTGAACACCGCCAGAATCTGTTAAAATTAAATAAGATTGATTAGCAAAATTATGGAAATCAATTACATCTAATGGTTCAATAAGTTCTATTCTCTCGTGACCTGATAAATAATTTTCAGCAATTTCTCTCACTTTCGGATTCTTATGCATTGGATATACAACAACCACATCATCAAACTGTTCAATAATTTTTCTTACTGCGCTGAAAATATTGTGCATAGCCTCTCCTATGTTTTCACGTCTATGAGCAGTCAATAGAATTACTCTTTTATCTTTATATTTCTTTAATATTTCTGAACTGTATCCCTCTTTTATAGTCGTTTTCATAGCGTCTATAGCAGTGTTCCCTGTTACAACGATACTTTTTTCATTTTTATTTTCTTCCAATAAATTTCGTGCAGCATTGTTTGTAGGCGCGAAATTCAAATCTGACATAACCCCAACCATTTGTCTATTCATTTCTTCAGGGAATGGTGAATATTTATCCCAAGTACGTAAGCCTGCTTCAACGTGCCCAATTGAAACTTGATTATAGAATGCTGCCAAACCAGCAGCAAAGGTAGTCATTGTATCTCCATGTACTAAAATCATATCTGGTTGTTCTTTTTTTATCACATCATCTAAACGAGTAATTACTCGTGAAGTAATTTGCGATAGTGATTGATTCTTTTCCATGATGTCTAAATCATATTCTGGTTTAATAGAAAATGTTTCTAAAACACCATCCAGCATTTCCCTATGTTGAGCAGTAATAACTACAATCGGCTTTAAACCTTTTGCTTTTTGAAGTTCATTAACCAAAGGTGCCATTTTTATCGCTTCAGGCCGCGTACCAAAAACAGTCATAATTTTTTTCATAATATTATCTCCTTTAAATATATTCTTTTCACATTAACTCATTATAATAGATTTACATTTTTATACGCCCTTTAATTATATTAATAAATTTTTCTTAATATTTCT